>UOFP01000036.1_pt1 | contig 24580 bp, 24 predicted proteins | sample 1988921 | NCBI WGS metagenome assembly UOFP01 (sample SAMEA4712195, study PRJEB27164) | hydrothermal vent metagenome | biome: marine basaltic hydrothermal vent biome; feature: marine hydrothermal vent; material: mineral | place: Pacific Ocean | collected 2011-06-14/2011-07-23 | depth 1719 m | reverse complement strand
TGGTTGGTAGCTTTTTAAATGTTGTCATTTACCGCCTGCCAAAGATGATGGAAAACGAATGGCGCAGCCAATGCCTCTCGCTACTGGAACCGGAAAAAGAGCAGGCTTCGGCAACCCCCTTTAACCTGGCAACCCCAGCCTCACGTTGTCCACACTGTGATCACCGGATTCGTCCATGGGAAAATATTCCACTACTCAGTTACCTGCTGCTGCGCGGCCGTTGTAGTGCATGCAAGAGCCACATTTCAATTCGCTACCCGATCATTGAGTTTGTTTGTGGCCTACTGACCGCAGTGGTTGCCTGGCACTTTGGCTTTGGCTGGCAAGCCCTTGCCGCGATGGCTTTCAGTTGGTCGTTGATTGCGTTAACCATGATCGACTTTGATCATCAACTGCTTCCCGACAACATCACTCTGCCATTACTCTGGCTTGGTTTGCTGCTCAGCATCAATGGGTTATTTGTTGACAGCCACACCAGTTTAATCGGTGCCGCCGCGGGTTACCTTGCACTCTGGTCGGTCTATTGGTTATTCAAGTTACTCACCGGAAAAGAGGGAATGGGCTATGGTGACTTCAAACTGCTCGCTGTACTCGGTGCCTGGATGGGCTGGCAGATGCTGCCGGTTATTATTTTGCTCTCCAGTGTGGTGGGTGCGGTGGTGGGTATTATTCTCATCATCTCCCGTGGTCGTGATCGCAACATCCCCATCCCCTTTGGCCCCTACCTGGCAGCGGCTGGCTGGCTGGCGCTCATTTGGGGAGCCGAAATCAACCAGACCTATCTGGAGTTTTCCGGACTTGCCTAAATTTAACGAGACTTAAAGCACAAAACATCACATGTTAATCATTGGCTTAACTGGCGGCATTGGTTCCGGAAAAAGTACTGTAACGAACCTCTTCTCCTCCTATGGCGTGCCCATCATCGATGCCGATACCATTGCTCGGCAGGTGACCGCTCCCGGCCAACCGGCACTGCGTGAAATATGCGCCCTGTTTGGCGAAGAGATAGTTGATAACAACGGTCAATTAAAACGAAAACAACTGCGGAAAATAATTTTTGCTGATCAACAAAAGCGAGAACAACTCGAAGCCATCCTACACCCCATTATTCAGCAACGCATGCTGGAGCAGATGGCTATGGCAAGCCATCGCGCAGATTACTCTATTCTGAGCATTCCGCTACTGCTGGAGAGTGGCTGGCAACACCTGCTGGACCGCATTTTGGTCATCGACGTCAATGAACGGAGCCAACTGCAACGTACCATGCAGCGGGACAATATTGATAAAAAAACAGCCCAAACGATCATTGATGTTCAAATTAACCGCCAGGATCGTCTATTGGCAGCAGACGACATTATTGATAACGAAGGCAGTATTGATGAGTTACAACAGCAAGTCCAACGGCTACATCAGAAATACCTGCAATTGAGCCATCATTAACACCCACACCTCCCAGACAAAAGCACACAACATTTGTCAGCAAGCCCAAAGTATTAGACAATCATGCCATTACAGGCGCCACCACATCACCACTGGGTTATATTTGTGCAAAAAATGGTCTATTACGAACAACCACTAAATGAGCGGGTGCGCACCCTGCTCCGTCTGGAGCTATTATTCCAACAAAGTGACCATTTTCTTGCTGGCCACACCTGCTGGGACAGTCGTGGTGCACTAAGTGCCTTGATCGATATTCTTGAAGTGCTCAACCGCGCTGACCTGAAAACTGAATATATCAAGGAGATGGAGCGTCAAAGCAATGCATTGGCACGGCTCAATAAACAACCAGGGGTTGATGAAAAACAACTGGATACCATTCTTCAGCAGTTAGAGCGTTATTCTGACCAACTGCTTGGCATTAGTGGTGTATTGGGGCAGGAGCTACGCCAAAATGAGTTGATCAACACCATCAAACAACGCTCAACCATTGCCGGTGGCACTTGCGATTTTGATTTGCCAATGCTGCATCACTGGCTGGAGCGTGCGGTTGAAAACCGCCAATATGACCTTAAAACATGGCATCAGCTGCTACGTCCAGTGCGCTATGCCAACGACCTGTTGATCAAACTGATTCGCGAAAGCACTTCGCCACAGCATAAGATGGCTGATAAGGGGTTTTTCCAACAGGCGCTTGATAGCAATCACCACTATCAAATGATTCGAATTGGTGTTGACTCGAATGACAACGCCTTTCCCGAAGTGAGTGGTGGTCGCCACCGTTTCACCATTCGCTTCATGACGGCCTCAATCACCTCACGCCCCCAGCAGGTGAGCAAAGACGTTAACTTTCAACTAACCCTGAGTGGATTATGAGTATCACCGAAGTGAAATGCCCAACCTGTGAAAGAAGTGTCACCTGGGAGCCTGAGTCACACTGGCGACCCTTTTGCAGCGAGCGTTGCAAACTCATCGACCTGGGTGAGTGGGCCAGTGAGGGTCACCGCATTGCTGGCGAACCTGCGCCTGAAGATCCACACCTCGACAAGGAACATTAGGATTGCGATTGTGCATTCCACAAAGCGCTAATCGCCGCAATCCCCTGACCACCGTGTTGACGCGCCTTGTTTTCCAACGAGGCATCCATTCCACCCAGGGCATAAACCGGTATCGGCACATCTGCCACCAGTGATGAAAATCGAGACCAACCGAGCGGTTTATCATCTGGGTGGGTTGCCGTCGCCTGCACTGGAGAGAGCAGTGCAAAGTCAGCATTAATCCGTACCGCCTGATCAAGCTGTTCCCGCGTGTGGCAGGAGACCCCTAGCAGCTTATCCAGCGCAATTGGGCGGTTGTCGAATGCGGTACTGTGGTGACTGCTAAGCTGAATACCATCGGCCTCTGGCAGCACCTCAAGCAGTGATGGATCACCATTCAACAGCAATTTGGCACCGTATTGATGGCATAGTGAGAGAGCCCGCTTTGCCAATTGTAAAAAGGCATCATCATCCAGCCCCTTGGCCCGGAGCTGAACCAGCTTGATTCCCTGCACTAACGCACTTTCAAGTTTTTGCAGAAACCGTTCAGGCTCATCAGCAGGTTTGCCGGTAATCATGTAACGCGAAGGTAGCTGTATTGCGCTGATAATTGCTCGGTTCGCTTCAGGAAAAGTGAACTCAACCAACTGCGCCTCACTTACCCAAGCGACCGGCTGCCCCTCTTGCCCTGCTGGATCACCACTGAACTGCATCACCTGCCAGACATTCAATACCACATGATATTCCGGGTACTCAAAAGGAATCATAATGAGAGGTTCTGCCTGCACCACCTCAATTGCCAACTCCTCTCTCAGTTCACGCTGCAGGGCCTGTTCGACCAGTTCATTTAACTCAATTTTGCCACCGGGAAATTCCCAACACCCTCCTTGGTGCTGATGGCCATGGCGCTGAGTAATCAGTAGTTCACCCTGATCATTACGAATAACACCAACGGCAACCTGGATAACACTCTTTTTACCCATTCTGGTCAGCTCCTGTATTCCGCATTGATTTTCACGTAGTCATAGCTAAAATCACAGCTCCAGACCGTACACTGCTTGCTACCACGAGCCAACTTGATGGTAATGGTAATTTCATCCTCATCCATCACTTGCTGCCCAAGCTGTTCGGTATAGCTCTCAGCTCGAGAGCCCTTTTCAACAATACAAACATCTCCCAAGTAGATCTCTATATTGTCTAAAATCAGCGTATCAATACCCGCTCGGCCTACCGCCGCAAGAATGCGCCCCCAGTTTGGGTCGCTGGCAAAAAAAGCGGTCTTGACCAGTGGCGAGTGGGCGACAGTATAGGCAACCGCTTGAGCCTCAGCATCATTTTTCGCGCCTTGAACATCGACTGTGATCAACTTTGTTGCACCTTCGCCATCGCGGACAATTTTTTGCGCCAGCTGCTCAAAAACATCACTCAATGCAGAGAGCAGTGTTTGATAGCAGGGATCATTTTCATCATTCAGTTCAGGCAGAGTGCTCGCACCGGTGGTGATTAACATGCAGGCGTCGTTAGTCGAGGTATCCCCGTCCACGGTAATTCGATTGAAGGAGCGGTTAACCAACTGTTTCAAACATTGCGTCAACAGCGGTTGGGCAATCGCCGCATCAGTGGCAATATAGGCCAGCATTGTTGCCATATCGGGGCGAATCATCCCTGATCCTTTAGAGATACCGGTAATCGTCACCCAATGCCCATCAATCTCAACATGACGGGAGACCCCTTTGGCCACCGTATCTGTCGTCAAAATACCCCAGGCCGCATCAGCCCAACCGGCTGAATCCAGCTTAGCGACTGCCTCGGGCAGTACCGCCTCAATCTTCTCCACAGGGAGTGCTTCGCCAATCACCCCGGTTGAGAAAGGGAGAATCTGAGCTATCTCACAGCCAGCGACACCGGCAAGCGCATCACAACTACGCTGTGCCGCCTGCATGCCCGATTCACCCATACCTGCATTGGCATTTCCGGTGTTGATCAATAGATAGCGGGGCTGGCGCACGCGCAAATGCCGCCGGGCAATAGTGACCGGCGCCGCACAAAAGGCATTTCGTGTAAAAGCCCCCACACAACGGCTCTGCTCCGATAACTCAATCAGCACCAAATCATCTCGACCAGCCGTTTTTATTCCGGCACTCACTGTCGCTAAACGCACACCGTCTACGGGCAACATATTGGGTAATTCAGTTGCGCCAATCGCCATCGCCAACTCCTTAAAAAATCTCTATGGAAATGGTACTAATGATACACTGATGGTCAGAATTTACCCACGCCAAAAGTGACCGGCATGAAAAAACATCTCTACTCACTGACTTACGTCTTTTTCGATTTTTCACCAAAAGTACAGTGGGGTATTATCATCCTGCTGTTAATCGCTATCACCATTGCCCATAACAGCATGCAAATTCCTGGCATGTCATTGCTGATGGTGGTCACACAAAAGCTGTTTTTCATTCCGGTGATTCTGGCGGGCTTTATCTCCGGAGCACTGGGTGGAACAATGGTCGCCATCGTTGCCGCCGCACTCTACCCCCACTACTTAGTACCACATCTCCACAGCGAATATATGCTGAGCATCCCGGTTATCAGCAACATGGTGCTGTTGGTTGTTGTTGGCCTCACCACCGGTTGGTTGAGTGATCGAATTAAAGAGGAGCTGGAGCGCCATCGCCGCACCGCAAAACAGCGAGACCAGGCGCTGCAAGAGCTAACTCACAGCTATGAACGTGCCAAGCGCTCTGAACAGCTTGCCGCACTCGGCCAGATGGCCGCTGGCATTGCCCATGAGGTGCGCAATCCACTCACCAGCATGCAAGGGGCCGTTGAGCTGCTTAAACGCAGTATCGACAGCAACCCGGAAAGAGCCGACACCCTGCTCAATCGACTTGAAAAAGAGATCGCTCGGCTGGATGAAATCACCCGGCATGTACTGCAATACGCCCGCCCACCCAAAGCCTCACTGGATCCGATCAACCCTCTTGAGCTGTGCAACGACGTATTGGAAACCGCCAGACCACAGGCACAAAGCCAGGGAATATCACTAAAACTGACTCAGGCATACTCGGCCAATACACAAATTCGTGGTGACCATGCTCAACTGCAGCAGGTGATACTCAATCTTGTTTTAAATGCATTGCAGTTTTCGAACCCACACAGCACCGTCAGCATGAATTCATCACTGGATGAAAACAACTGGTACCTGATCATCAGCAACCATGGGCCAGCCATTAGCGAGAAGGATCAACAACATATATTCGAACCCTTCTTCACCACCCATGCTGAAGGCACTGGCCTTGGCTTAGCAATTGGGGCAAGAATTGTTGAGGCACATAATGGTACACTCACCTGTCAAAGCGCTGATGGCGTCACCCGCTTCACACTGACCATAGCAAGGGCATAATATGTCAGCACCTCTCATTTTAATCGCAGACGATGATCCTGGCATTCGTGAAGTGCTGGCCTTCCAGCTGGAAGATGCGGGCTACCGTGTGCTACAGGCCTGCCACGGTACCGAAGCACTCAAAATTTACCAAGAGCAACAACCCGACCTGCTGCTGACCGATTTGCGCATGCCGATCAAAGATGGACATGCACTCCTCCAGTCGGTACTCAAAATTGATCCTTTTGCCACCGTCATCGTCATGACCGCCTACGCCAGTGTTGAAGCAGCAGTCGACATTATGAAAACCGGGGCCTTTGATTTTCTGGTCAAGCCGTTCAAGGAAGAGGAGGTGCTCTCTACCCTGGAGCGTGGCATTCAGGTCGCACAACTGAAGGGAGAGAACAAACGGCTGCGCCAAGCGTTGCAAGAGACGCAAAATGGTGAGTTACAAAGTCGTTCAGATAAAATGCAACACCTTTACCAACAGGCGCATAGCATCGCCGATACCGATGCCAACGTTTTAATCAATGGTGAGACCGGCACCGGCAAAGAACACTTGGCACAAAGCATTCACCGCCACTCACACCGGGCTGATAATGCGTGGATCGTGGTTAACTGCGGCGCACTACCCGAGCAACTGGTCGAAGCCGAGCTTTTTGGGCACACCAAAGGGGCTTTCACCGGAGCAAGCCAAGCGCGGGAAGGGCGCATTGCTTCTGCTGACAACGGCACACTGCTACTTGATGAAATTGGTGACCTGCCACTCAATGCCCAGGTGAAACTGTTACGCTTTCTACAAGAGGGTGAGATTCAGGCAATCGGTGCCGATGCCCCCCGTCATGTTAATGTGCGTGTGATTGCCGCAACCCATAAAGATCTGCACAGCATGATGAGAGAGGGTTCCTTCCGGGAGGATCTATACTACCGTCTGAGTGTCATCACCCTACATCTGCCGGCCCTGCGTGAACGCCGGGAAGATATTATGCCACTGGCCAATATGTTTCTCGGGCAATCAGCCGCCAGCCACAACCGAGAGCCTGCCGCCTTCACACCCGCCGGAGCCAAACTGATTGAAAACTTTGGTTGGCCCGGCAATGTGCGTCAACTGAAAAATTTCTGCGAACGCTGGGCATTGCTCTATGCTAAAAAGGAGTTAACGCCAGAGATATTACAAACTGATCTCGCCAGCAACCCACAATCAAACCATTGGCAGCTGCCCCCTGAAGGGGTCGATCTGGCCGAATTGGAGCAACAATTAATCGAACAGGCGCTCTCCCGAACCCAGGGCAATAAAACCCAAGCCGCACGACTGCTGGGAATCAGTCGACACACCCTTGATTACCGCCTCGATAAATACAAGATAAATACAAGATGAAATGAACAAAATGGGCAATACCCCTAAAAAAGGAGTCTTTAATGCAAAAGAGCATGTTACTGATAATAATAATCACTACCTCAGTCACTGCGTGCATCGGTCGGCCACTACTGCCATCCCAGACCTCAAATGAATTTTCATTTTACCAGGCACAGTGCGGCAATTGTCACGAACCGGTGGCGGCAGAACAACACTATGACTACCAATGGGAGCGGCTGTTCACACTCATAGAAAATGGGTTGGAACTCCAACACCCAGAACTAAAGCCACCCTCTCAAACCGACAAGGTACGCCTTCTGGAATATCTGCAACAATTTGCCTATGCGGATGCAGAAGAGGAGAGACGAATAGAAAAAGCAAAAGAGGACGGGCTGATTTCAGGTACTTGGCACCCCCAGTCTGATTCACTTGGTGAAGCAGGGGAGCCCTAGTATTCCAACAAGCTAGGATTGAGGAATGTCAGTACACCCTTCAGACTGAATGAATGACCCTGCAACCAAACAGCATCAGTCAATCCTAACTTTTCGGCGCACTAGTGTGGCGCATCAACCACTTTATGTTGACGGGTCAGCGCTCAATCCTCAAGGGCTGCTCTGCTAGCTTTTGTAGCAAGGCAAGCTTCGCAGAGAGGAGGGAGCACAACGCAGCCATGGAAGCAGGCAAAACAACTAATCCATCAATCCAATACGGTGATGACTAACCCAACTCACCATGACAACGCTTGTACTTCTTGCCTGAACCACAAGGGCAGGGGTCATTACGACCCACCTTTTGACCTTCACGTACGTACGGCTGGGCCGGAGCCTCTTCAGTACCCTCGGTATCACCCGAAGCGGCTGAGCCAGCCTCTTTTGCCTGGCTCTGCATTGAGGTCGCCTGGTCATGCTGATACTCCACCGCATCACTCTGCCTGCGCTCCTCTTCAACCCGTTTTACATCTTCGTCGGATAAAAATTGCACCCGGCTGAGCACTTTAATGACATCAAGCTGAATCGAGTCCAGTAGCGAACTAAACAGTGCAAAAGCCTCGCGCTTATACTCCTGTTTCGGATTTTTTGCTGCATAACTACGCAGGCCAATTCCTTGGCGCAGGTAATCCATTGCCGCCAGGTGCTCTTTCCAGAGGTGATCCAATACATTCAATGTCACCTCCTTTTCAAAGCGACGCATCACATCACTACCCGCCATCTCCTCCTTGTGAGCATAGATCGCAGCCATCTCATCCACCATTTTTTGCCGTAGTGTCTCTTCATGTAACGAATCATCACTCGCCAGCCACTCCTGAACCGCCAGTTCAGTTGAAAACTCTTCTTTGAGCGCCTTTTCTAAAGCCGGAACATCCCACTGCTCTTCAAGGCTTTGCGGTGGAATAAAGCGACTGATGACATCATTAATAACCGAGACCCGCATCTCGGAAACCGTCTCTGAAATATCCTCTGCCGCCATCAGTTCATCGCGCTGCTCGTAAACCACCTTACGCTGGTCATTTGCCACATCGTCATACTCAAGCAGCTGCTTGCGAATATCGAAGTTATGCCCCTCAACCTTGCGTTGCGAGTTCTCAATGGCACGCGAAACCCAAGGATGCTCAATCGACTCACCCGGCTTCATACCCATTTTCTGCATCATGCCGGCAATACGCTCTGATGCAAAAATACGCATCAGGTCATCTTCCATGGAGACATAAAAACGGCTGGAACCCGGGTCACCCTGACGCCCTGAACGACCACGCAGTTGGTTATCTACACGACGCGACTCATTTCGTTCTGTACCGATAACGTGCAAGCCACCGCTGGCAATCACCGCATCGTGGCGCTGCTGCCAATCCTGATAAAGCGCGTCACGCCGCTCATCAGTAATCCCATCTCCCAGCATCTGCATTTCAACGTCAAAGTTGCCACCCAGCACAATATCGGTACCCCGGCCCGCCATGTGCGTTGCAATAGTCACCGCACCAGGGCGACCCGCTTCAGCAATAATCTGTGCTTCACGGGCATGCTGCTTGGCATTCAACACCTCATGCTTGATATTCGCTTTGCTCAACAATTCATCAAGCATTTCAGACGCCTCAATCGATGAGCTGCCAACCAACACCGGTTGACCTGCCGATTGACACTGCTTTATCTCTTCCACTGTTTCTGCGTACTTCTCCTCTTTTGTGAGAAAAACCACATCACCGTGATCAGTACGCTGTATGGTGCGGTTAGTTGGAATCACCACCACCTCCAGACCATAAATATCCTGAAGCTCAAACGCCTCGGTATCCGCAGTACCGGTCATACCTGACAGCTTGCCATAAAGTCGGAAGTAGTTTTGGAAGGTGATGGAGGCCAGCGTCTGGTTTTCAGCCTGAATCGACAAACCCTCTTTTGCCTCAATTGCTTGATGCAAGCCTTCAGACCAACGTCGGCCAGACATTGTTCGGCCAGTGAATTCATCAACAATAACCGCCTCGCCATCGCGCACGATATAATGTACATTGCGCTGGTAGAGGTAATGCGCTCGCAAGCAGGCATTCAGCTGATGAACAAGGCTAATATTCCCCACATCATAAAGGCTTTCACCTTCAGGCAAGACACCCGCCTCAGCCAGCAAATCTTCTGCTTTTTGATGCCCCAGTTCGGTTAAAAAAATCTGGCGGCTTTTCTCATCAACGGTGAAATCTCTAAAGTCAGCCTCATCTTCAGGCTCTTCCATCTCCTGCTTCACCAAGGAGGGAATAAGTTGATTAATTTTGATGTAGATCTCTGAACTGCCTTCAATCGGCCCGGAAATAATCAATGGCGTACGTGCTTCATCAATTAATATCGAGTCCACCTCATCGACTACAGCAAAGTTTAAGCCGCGCTGCACCTTATTTTCGATAGAGAACGCCATGTTGTCACGCAGATAGTCGAAGCCGTATTCATTATTGGTTCCGTAGGTAATATCCGCCTGATATGCCGCACGTTTCTCTTCAGCACTCTGCCCGGAATAGATCACTCCGGTACTCAAGCCCAAAAACGTGTAGAGACGCCCCATCCACTCCGCATCACGCTTTGCCAGATAATCATTCACGGTGACAACATGGACACCCTTGCCTGACAGTGCGTTGAGGTAGATCGGTAGTGTCGCCATCAGGGTTTTACCTTCCCCGGTACGCATTTCAGAGATCTTGCCATCATTCAATACCATGCCACCGATCAGCTGCACATCGAAGTGGCGCATATTGAATACCCGCTTACCCGACTCACGAACCACCGCGAAGGCTTCGGGTAACAACTGTTCAAGCGTTTCACCCTGCTCCAGGCGTGACCTGAATTCAACATTTTTATTGCTTAATTCATCATCACTTAAATGACTGACAGTCGCTTCCAGTGCATTTATCTGATCAACATTTTTTGTCATCTGTTTCAGCACGCGATCATTGCGACTGCCGAAGATCTTATTGAGTATTTTACCAATCATTGAATAAAAACCATTAACTGCCCTATAGATGGGAGTACATTAGAGCAAAAAAAAGAGGGGTTGTCAGAGACTATTTTCCAGCGGTGTAAATATACTTGGCCGGATCGACCGGTTTTCCATTTTGCAGCACTTCGAAATGGACGTGGGGGCCAGTTGAACGACCCGTGGAACCCATAAGGGCCAACACCTCACCTTTCTCAACAATCTGGCCAGCACTCACCTGCACTGTTTTATTGTGCCCATAGCGCGTCACGTAACCATTACCGTGATTCACTTCAACTAAATTTCCATAGCCGTAGCGTTTTTCAGCAACCGTAACAACGCCAGCAGCCACAGAGATAACACTACTCCCCTCTTTGCCGGCAAAATCAACCCCCTGGTGCTGGGCCAATTTACCGGTAAAAGGGTCAGTGCGTTCACCAAAGTGCGAGGAGAGCCAACCTTTAGTGATCGGGCGCCCCTGGGGAGAAACTGCCTGTTGAAGGTTACGATTCATCAACAGCCCCTCCAGCACATCCATCTGCTGATGACGATGTTCAAGCCTCTGGGATAACGTATCCAGAGAGTGAATAAAATCATTCACCGTGGTGTCTCGCATCAAGACACCGCCTTCGGGGCCACCCTGTGCCGGGGCAACAGAGAAGTCAAATTCATCGCCATCAATACCGGCCATTTCGGTCAAACGTTCACCCAAGGCATCAATTCGCATCATATGCCCCTGCAATCGGCCCACATTGATTGCCAATGTATTGAGGTTATCTTGCGCCTGTTGTTTGGCATCTGCCAATTGCTGCTGCTGTTGCGTTTCCGTCCATTCAGCCTGTAAGGCATGGGGGGGTAATTCCGCACCCCCCTGCCCCAACAGATAGCCAAAAGACAGCGCGGTTAACGGCAGCATGATAAACGTGAGCAGTCCGGCACTCACCAGCTGCCAGCGATTCAGACTCAATGAACCCTTCTCTCTTAAGCCTTTTGTCAGTAAAATAATATCCATAGCATATACTTCGTTATAAACAACTAGAATTTAGTGGCGATTCTAACCGCGATTACCCCTTAGAGGCAATAACAACACCAATGAAAAAACCAATTCGCCCCAAACAAGCGGCTAAAATTTTGAATGGGCCAAAAGCCTCTTCGCTACAACCCCTGCTCTCCTATGCAAACTATTTACAGCATCAGAGCAAGCGCCTGCGCGACTCGTTGAGTGAACCCATTGCCAGTCATATCGCTTTGGCCAATATTCAGCACGGCGTTGCAACCATCATGGTTGACTCATCAACCTGGCTTGGCAAGGTGAGATACCTGGCCCCGATCATTCAGCAAACACTGATCAAACAGGGTTTGATGATCAACCAGGTTGTCTTCAAAGCAGATCCGACCTATCACCTTGGTCGAAAATTTGAACATCCTCCCGCTGTGATGCCAGCTGCGGCGGGTGAGCTACTGCACGACTTTGCAAACAGTGTCAGCAACCCAAAATTACAAGCGGCGCTACACCGTCTCGCCAAACATGGAAAACGGCTCGATAACTAATTACCATAAATTAATAGCGCAAAAAGAAGAAGCTAACTGTGACCAATGCCACAGCCAGACACTTTAAAGCCAGAAGGGCTATTGAAAGGCGAGGCTCGGCTCAGAAAAAACGATAGGTGAGTCTTCTTTATTATCGAATGTCACCGTCTCCCAGCTCGATTGGTTTTCCAGCAGCGCCAGCAGCAGTTTATTGTTCAACGCATGACCCGACTTATAGCCGGTAAAAGCACCAATCAAGCTATGCCCAAGCAGATACAGATCACCAATGGCATCCAGCATTTTGTGCTTTACAAACTCATCTTCATAACGCAGACCGTCTTCATTCAATACCCGGTAATCATCCACAACGATGGCGTTATCCATGCTGCCACCGAGTGCCAGCTGATTTTGGCGCAAAAGTTCAATTTCCCGCATGAACCCAAAGGTACGCGCACGGCTGACCTCTTTGACAAACGAAGTGCTGGAAAAATCGATAGATGCTTCTTGACAGGCCTGAAATACCGGATGTTTAAAATCAATTTTAAAATCCACTTTAAAACCATGATAAGGGTCAAAACGCGCCCATTTATCACCCTCTTCAACTTGAATTGATTCCGTAATACGGATGAATTTTTTAGCTGCATCCTGCTCGACAATACCGGCAGACTGCAACAAAAAGACAAATGGGCCTGCACTACCGTCCATGATCGGTACTTCAGAGGCACTCAATTCGATATAGATATTATCAATACCGAGGCCAGCCAAGGCAGAGAGGAGGTGTTCTACAGTAGAGACTCTGACATCACCCTTAACCAGAGTGGAAGAGAGGCGGGTATCACCCACGTTATCGGCACGCGCCTGTATTTCAACTGGCTCGTCCAAATCTACACGACGAAAAACAATCCCGCAATCGACAGGTGCCGGCTTCAGGGTCAGGTAAACCTTCTTCCCCGTATGCAGCCCAACGCCGGTTGCCCGGATGGTATTTTTTAGCGTTCGTTGTCTAATCATGATTCACGCAGTGTATAAAAGTTATCGATATCGAACCGAGGACTATACCACAATTTTATCAGTTTTTCACGGTCGTAATTATCCGACACAGGGGAAGCCAGACTTAATTTTGCGTAGTTTCGCTCATTATTATCGATCAAAACAGACAGGGCGATGGGGTTCTTGCGGTGCACCACTCCGGCGACAACACTGATAAGGACAGGGGAAAAGCCAACACTTGGAAGAAGGAAACATATATTTTTTGGTTGGTGCATTTAGCCAGGACAATTCATAAATTATGCACAATCTCTCTTGTCTATTGATTCCACCGGAAATATTTCTTCAGTCGTTCGTAATCACTGATACGAAGCTCCTTCATAAATTTTCCTGCAAAACCAATACCCTGCGCGATTTCTGCGCAAACTCATGAAATATCCGGGCTAGAATGCAATTATTTTTTGGCTCAATTTTATTCATGTGTCGGGCTATTTTATTTTTCGATAATGCATTCATCCCATGCGGGCCATCCTGCTTTAATTGACCCTATAAAGTCAGTCATGGCTACCCATCCAACAATTTCAGCATGATAATCAATCATCCATTTTTCACCATCCCATGGCAATAGATCATAAGTACCTAATCCGTTAGCGTATTTTACTGCCACAAAAAACTGCCCTTCGTGTGGGGGGATTTTGTCCGGACTTTGCCATTTTATGTCAATATTTCGTGTCATTATTTTGAGCTCCTGAAATACTCAGCCTGCTCGATTAACCAACGCATATACTTCATGTTCTCAACCTTTTTGTGTGCGTCGTTTTCTATGTAATCGATAATATAATGATAATTGCCATTAAAAAATCCTCTTGTGTATATCAAGAAACTGTCACTTGTTAAACGATATGGATCAGTGATTTTAGCTACATTTATAATCTGTGACTTCGGATTACTAAGCAAGTGAACATGCATCAATTCAGCCAGCTCAGCCGATGGTTTTGGTCTATGCAAGGGGGCATCACGACCAAAGCATTCTATGCTGAAACCTTTTTTATAAGCTTTAAAGTCTTCCATCAGTTTTTTTAAAACTGTATTTTCCTTGCTGAGCTCGTGTAAATCTCTTCTTGTAAATATTTTAGTGTCATTGTCCATTTTTTATACTTCTACTATTCCATCAAATTTACCTTCCATTGATCTTTCTCGTGATTTATCAAAAGACTCTTTTACCTTTTTACGATTTTCTTTTGTTGCGATAAATTTGGAGTGACAGTGTTTTTTTTCGATAAGCTTATTAACTTCTTCTGTTTTTTTCTTGTGGGTCATGATGTTATTCCTTTTGATAACAGCCTGTTTTCTGTATTTCCTAGTACAAATTATAGCATCAATCACTACTCCCGGAGGAAAGCTGCACTAAATGCGATACAAGAGAAAAAATCTCAAAAGTTCAGCCCGGTTACCCGACACACCTCTACCTCAGGGCAGGGAGGCTTGACCATAAAGGCGCATCAGGAAAAGGCGATAAACTAATCCGCTTGGCGACGTAAAAAAGCGGGAATATCCAGGTAATCCATATCATCACCCACCGCTTTGCTGCGCGGCTCATAACGCTCGGATGCAACCTGATTTTTACGGTTCACCGCCGGACGATCCAGATCATTATAATTAATCGTTGGCGCTCCGGCACCCTGTTCGACCACTGGTTCAACCTTCGGTACCGGAGAGACAATGCGAACTTCGGGTACAGCAACTGCCTCATCACCACGCCCCAAACCGGTGGCAACTACGGTAACACGCATCTCATTGCTCAGCTCAGGGTCAATTACCGTGCCCACCACAACCGTGGCACAATCAGAAGCGAACTGCTTGACGGTGTTACCCACCTCTTCAAACTCACCAATTGACATATCAAAACCGGCGGTAATATTAACCAGAATACCGCGAGCGCCGGAGAGATCGATATCTTCCAGCAGTGGGCTGGAGATCGCTTTTTCAGCGGCGACCTGCGCCCGGTCTTCACCACTGGCGCTACCGGTTCCCATCACAGCCATGCCCATTTCAGACATTACGGTGCGTACATCGGCAAAATCCACGTTAATCAGCCCTTGGCGGGTAATCAGCTCGGAGATCCCCTGCACTGCGCCAAAAAGAACATCATTGGCGGCTTTAAAGGCATCCAGCAGTGTGGTCGCCTTGCCCAACACCGACAATAGCTTCTCATTGGGAATCGTGATCAGTGAATCAACATTTTCACCCAACTCTTTGATCCCCTGTTCAGCTATCGCCATCCGTTTTTTACCTTCAAACGGAAACGGCTTGGTCACGACTGCCACGGTTAAAATATCCATCTCTTTGGCAACTTGGGCAACAACGGGAGCGGCACCGGTGCCGGTTCCGCCGCCCATGCCAGCGGTGATGAAAATCATATCTGCACCATTGATCGCGTCGGCAATGCGTTCCCGATCATCGATGGCCGCCTGACGACCCACATCCGGGTTGGCACCAGCACCCAGCCCCTTGGTCATATCACCGCCCAGTTGCAACACTGTTTTTGCCGATGAGTTACGCAACGCCTGCGCATCTGTATTGGCACAAATGAAATCCACCCCATCAAGGGTTTGAACCACCATGTGCTCCACGGCGTTGCCACCACCACCACCGACGCCTATTACTTTAATAACCGCGTCAGACTCTATCGTATCCAATAATTCAAACATTTTTACGCCTCCTCAATTGCCCTGATACTCTATCCCGGATAGTTCATGAACTATCCGAACTAAAAACTATAAATTCCCCTGGAACCAACTTTTCATTTTGTCCCACAACCCTTTCACACCGGAATCGGCACTCAATTCACGCTGTAGCCCAGAGTAACGATGGTGAAATCCGTACTGCAACAAACCAACGCCAGTGGCGTGAATTGGGTTGCGCACCACATCAACCAACCCCTTCACATTTTGGGGCATACCAATGCGCACCGGCATGTGGAATACTTCTTCCGCCAGCTCAATCAGCCCTTCAATCTTTGAACTACCACCGGTTAAAACAACCCCGGCGGCAACCAGATCTTCATAACCGCTGCGTTGCAACTCAGCTTGAATAAGGCTCAATAGCTCTTCATAGCGAGGCTCTATCACCTCGGCCAAGGTGTGCCTTGAGAGACGCCGTGGCGGTCGATCACCAATACTGGGCACCTCGATGGTCTCATCGGCACTGGCCAGCTGTGTCAGTGAACAGCCGTATTTAATCTTTATCTCTTCCGCGTGGTGTGTCGGCGTGCGCAGTGCCACCGCAATGTCATTGGTCACCTGATCTCCGGCAATCGGGATCACGGCGGTGTGCCGAATTGCACCTTCGGTAAAGATCGCAATATCGGCGGTACCACCACCAATATCCACCAGGCAGACACCCAGCTCTTTCTCATCTTCACTCAATACCGCGTAACTGGAGGCAAACTGCTCAAGGATGACATCCTCAACCTCCAGACCACATCGACGCACACACTTGATAATATTCTGCGCGGCACTCACCGCACCGGTGACCACATGAACCTTTGCCTCCAGGCGCACCCCGGACATGCCTACCGGTTCACGAATCCCTTCCTGATTATCGATAATGAACTCCTGGGGCAGTACGTGCAGAATCTTCTGGTCCGCCGGAATCGCCACCGCACGGGCTGCATCCATCACCCGTTCCACATCAAAATTAGCCACTTCGCTATCACAAATAGCCACAATACCGTGAGAGTTGAGGCTGCGAATATGACTCCCCGCAATCCCGGCAAAGACCGAGTGAATATGGCAGCCAGACATCAACTCAGCCTCTTCAACCGCACGCTGTATCGACTGCACAGTGGACTCGATATTGACCACCACGCCCTTCTTAAGACCTTTGGAGGGATGAGAACCTAAACCAATAATCTCAATCTCATTTTCTGCGGTAATTTCACACACCACAGCAACCACTTTTGAGGTACCGATATCAAGCCCAACGATTAAATTTTTCTCTCCTTGCTTTGCCATCTACTTAAGCCCCTTACCCAACCTTGTTTTCTTTCCAGCTAATGGAAAACCCATTGCTGTATCGCAAATCCACTCGACTGATGCGTTCTGCCTTTTCAGCCAGGTCACGACGGTAAACCGTGATAAAACGTTGTATCCGTTGACTCTGGGGCTCTCGCCCCAACACCAATTCAATTCCATTCGCCAATCCGACAACCCAGGCGCGTCGTTCGCTGACCTTGACCACAGCAATAGATAGATCCACAGTCATCAACATCGACTGGTACTGCTGATACTTTTCGGCCATCGTCTGACTCAAACCATCAACCCCATCGAAGCGCGGCAGTGTTGCATTTACCTCAATTCTTGAGGGATAAAACAGTTCGCCACGCAAGTTCACCAAGGCATCATCACCCCAGCGTGCTAACAGCTGTTGCTCTTCCACCTCTAAAGCCAGGGTATCTGGCCATTGACGACGCACCCTGACACCACTCACCCAGGGCAGGCTCTCAACGGCATCCCGTATCGCCTGAACGTCCATGCGGATGAGGCCATCCTGAAGCAGCGGTTTAACCGCATCCCGTAACTCGGCACTGCTCACCTGTTGCATCACACCGGTCACCGAAACCTGCTTAACTGGCAACAACACGGCGGTCTGCAACCAAAACCAATAAAAAGTGCCAGCCAACAGCAGCAACACACACCCTTTCAAGCCCATTCGAACAAGCAGCCGTTTAATCGTCTGCTGCCATGGCGATACGCTGGGCTGCTGCGCTCTGGCCATTAGCTACTCACCTCCAACGTCTGCGCCAGAATACGCAATACCAACGCATCAAATTCAATACCAGCCGCTTTGGCGGCCATCGGCACCAGGCTGTGGTCTGTCATCCCCGGCACACTGTTAAACTCCAGCAACCAGAAATCACCCTGTTGATCACTGAGCAGATCAACCCGCCCCCACCCTTTGGCGTTCAGCGCATCAAAAGCACGCAGAGCAAGTGTTTGCACTGCAGCAATCTCTTCGTCACTCAAACCACAAGGACAGAGATAACGGGTGGAGTTCTGCTGATACTTCGCCTCAAAATCATAAAACTCACGGGGCGTCTCTATTTTGATCGGTGGTAACGCCTCACCATCCAAAACAGCAACCGTGAACTCGCCACCGGTTATCCACGGCTCGGCAATAACACACTCATCATATTGCTTGGCCAGTTGCCAGGCTGGTAGCAGCTGTTCTGTCTGCACCACCTTACTCATGCCCACACTGGAACCTTCGTGGCTTGGTTTCACCACCAACGGTAACCCCAACTGTTCGATCGCTATTGATAGATCACTCTCTTCACGTAACTCGACCATCGCCGGGGTTGGCAGGCCCAACGCTTGCCATAGCTGCTTGCAGCGCATCTTGTCCATACTGAGTGCCGAACAGAGCACCCCGCTGCCGGTATAGGGCAAACCCAGCAGTTGCAGCGCCCCCTGAATCACTCCATCTTCCCCGCCACGACCGTGCAACAGGTTAAATACCCGATCAAACTGCCCTTGTGCCAGCACTTGCAGAATATCGTTGCCGACATCAACACCGTGGGCATCAACACCACCACGCTGTAGCGCGGTCAATACCGCCGCACCACTTTTAAGCGACACCTCACGCTCCGCCGACAGCCCGCCCATCAGCACCGCCACCTTGCCAAATAGGTGAGTTGAGCCACTCATCGTCATCTATCCACTCCGAGCAGATGCACTTCTCTTATCAATTCAATACCCTGTTGCTGCTTCACGGTTGCCGACACGTGATGAATCAACTGCTCAATATCAGAGGCTGTTGCACTGCCTCTGTTAATAATAAAGTTGGCGTGTTTCTCCGAGACCACCGCATCACCGATTGAACTCCCCTTCAAACCACAAGCCTCGATCAATCGAGCGGCATAATCCCCCGCTGGATTGCGAAACACCGAACCGGCATTCGCCTGTTGAGTCGGCTGGGTCGCTGCACGGTGGGCCAGCAGTTGACGAATATTCATCATCGCCTGTGCACTATCACCTGTCGCCAACCTCAACCAGGCAGCAACAAACCACTCATCTTGCGCCGGTGCAACCACACGACGGTAGCTGACCTGATAGGCCGCCGCATCACGTAACAGGCGCTTGCCGTGACGATCAATCACTTCAACTCTCTCTATCAGTGGCCAGGTTTCACCACCAAAAGCACCGGCATTCATCGCCAGAGCACCGCCCATTGCCCCGGGAATACCACTCAAAAACTCGGCACCCACCAGCCCCTGTTTGGCACAAAATCGGGCGACCTTGGCGCAGGCCAGTCCAGCACCCACTTTAACCAGACCATCACCTAAGTGGCTGATCTCATTCAGCCCGCCAAAATAGGCGATCACCGTGCCCCGAAGGCCACCATCACGCACCAAAATATTACTACCCAGGCCAAGCCAAAACAGCGGTTCACCCTCGGGTAACTGCTGCAAAAAAGTTGCCAGATCATCAATATCCACTGGCCGGTAATAACGGTCTGCAGGGCCACCGGCCCGCCAGGTGGTGTGGGCAGACATCGGCTCATCAAATCGCAACTCTCCCCGCAAACCGGTAAAACAGTGATATTGCCGCGCCGCCATCTTATCCACCCCACCGTTCGGCCAGCTCAGCCGCACTGTGACCAATATTGCCTGCACCCAGAGTCAGCAGAATATCGCCCTCTTGCAGCAGTGCGGGCAACAGCTCATCCAGCATTTCACGCTGTTCAACAAACACCGGGGTGACCTGGCCACGTGCCCGAATCGCCTTGCAGAGCGAACGGCTATCAGCCCCGGCGACAGGCTCTTCTCCGGCGGCAAATACCTCCAGCAGCAATAGCAGGTCGGGTTCGCTCAGTTGCAGCACAAAATCTTCAAACAGCTCTTCGGTGCGGCTGTAGCGGTGAGGTTGAAACGCAACCACCAGACGCCGGCCCGGCCAACTTTCACGTATCGCACTCACCGTAGCGGCGATCTCTGAGGGGTGATGGCCATAATCATCGATCAGCATCACCTCACCCACCGGGGTTTGCAGCTCGCCATAAATCTGGAAGCGGCGATCAATCCCTTCAAACTGCATCAGCGCACGTTTAATCGCTTCATCATCCACATCTAACTGAGAAGCAACCACAATCGCCGCCAAGGCGTTTTGAATATTGTGTCGCCCCGGCAGGTTCAATTCGATTTCGAGTGGCTTGCTCTCATCCGGGCGAATCACATTAAAGAGGCAACGCCCCTGCTGGCAACGCACCTCAACCGCGCGGTAATCTGCCGTATCACTAAAGCCGTAGGTCACCACTGGGCGGCCTACCTCGGGCAACATCGCCATGATCACCGGATCATCCACACAGAGCACCGCCAGACCATAAAAGGGGAGGTGGTGCAAAAACTCCAAAAAAGCTTGTCGCAAGGTATCAAAATCACCACCGTAGGTCGCGAGGTGGTCTGCCTCAATATTGGTGACAATAGCGGTCATCGGTTGCAGGTGCAGGAATGAGGCATCGCTCTCATCCGCCTCGGCCACCAGATAGTGGCTACGCCCCAAGCGTGCATTGGTTCCAGCACTGTTCAATCGACCGCCAATCACAAACGTGGGATCCAGTTTTCCCTCGGCCAATACACTGGCGACAAAGCTAGTGGTAGTGGTCTTACCGTGTGTACCGGCCACCGCAATGCCGTGGCGAAAGCGCATCAACTCGGCCAACATTTCGGCACGGGGAATCACTGGCACTCTCAACTCCCGGGCACGGACAACCTCTACATTTGACTCATTTATCGCGCTGGAGACCACCACCACATCCGCATCATCCACCAACGTAGCATCATGGCCGATGGCAATCCGGGCACCCAGATCACTCAGCCGCTGCGTCATCTGCCCCGAAGCCAGATCAGAGCCGGAGACCCGATAGCCCAGGTTCTGCAACACCTCGGCGATGCCGCCCATGCCAACGCCACCAATGCCGACGAAGTGAATCCGCTGTACTCGCCCCATGCCCTGGTTATGCGCCATGGTTTGCCACCTCCAGACAGTAGGCCGCCACACTTGCCGTGGCCTCGGGTTTACCCAGCGCCTGTGCCGCCTCTGCCATTTTCAACAATTTGGCACGTCCCTGCTCAGGCAATAAGTAACCATTGATCATGTCGGCCAACCGTGTTGCATCCAGCGCGTGCTGCTGCACCACCGTTGCCGCGTGGTTCTCCGCCAGATAGTGCGCATTTTTAGTCTGGTGATCATCAACCGCGTGGGGATAAGGCACTAAAATGGAACCGACACCAGCACAGGCCAATTCAGCAATGGTGAGTGCACCGGCGCGACAGATCACCAGATCAGCCCAGGCATACGCCTCAGCCATCTCGTCGATATAGGCATCAACACGCCCCTCTACTCCCGCTTGTCGATACGCCTGTTGCGCATCAGCAATATTTCGTTTTCCTGCTTGATGCCACACTTCGGGGCGATCCTCTCTCTCTATCAGCGCCAGCGCTTCGGGCACCACATCATTCAGCCCTTTTGCCCCCAGACTTCCACCCAGCACCAACAGATGCAGCGGCTGACCCTGGCGCGCCTGAAAGCGCTCTGCAGGTGCTGGGAGGTTTAAAATCTCTCCCCGAATCGGATTACCGATCAACACCGCCCCAGGCAATACCCCAGGGAATGCACCCATCACCTTGCTAGCCCAACGCGCCAGCCAGCGGTTGGTCATTCCGGCAACTGCATTCTGCTCATGCACCAACAGCGGTCGCCCGGTGAGTACCGCCACCAGCCCCGCTGGCCCGGTAACAAACCCGCCCATGCCCAACACCGCGCTAGGGTTCAAGCGACGTAATATTTTCCACGCCTGCCACATCGCATTCAGCAGTGTGAAAGGCAGGCTCAATTGTCGCAGCAACCCCTTGCCCCGCAGTGCCGTGATATTGATATAGTCAATGGCAATATTGGCCTTGGGCACAACCTCCGCCTCAAGACCGTTCCGGGTTCCTAACCAGCGCACTTCAACCCCCTGCTCACGCAACTGATCAGCCACCGCCAATGCCGGATAGATGTGACCACCGGTGCCACCGGCCATAATCAACACAGGAGCGACAGGCTTCATTGCACCACTCCCTTGTCATAACTGGCAGGCTTATCATAGTTGGCAAGCTCCGCCTGCTTCGCCTCGTGGTAAACACGCTGTAACAGCGCCATCGCCATGCACATCACCACGATACTGGAGCCGCCATAACTCATCAGCGGCAGTGTTAACCCCTTGGTGGGCAACACCCCCATATTCACTCCGATGTTAATAAAGGCCTGCACTCCTACCCAAATACCAATACCAAAGGCCAGGTAACCACCGAACGGCTGCCCGTTCAACAGCGCCAGATTGCCGATACGAAAAGCCCGCCATACCAACAAGCCAAACAGCAGTATCACAAAAGCGCCACCCACAAAGCCCAGCTCTTCGGACAACACCGAGAAGATAAAATCGGTATGCGCCTCGGGTAGATAGAAGAGTTTCTGAATACTCTCACCCAAGCCGACACCAAACCACTCGCCACGACCAAAGGCGATCAACGCCTGGGTCAGCTGAAAACCGTTGCCGAATGGATCAGCCCAAGGGTCCATAAAGGAGGTCATCCGCGCCATTCGATAGGGCTCCACCACCACCAGAACAGCCAGCAACCCGGCCACAATAGAGAACAGAATAATCAACCGACTCAAGGGGACACCAGCCAAAAAAAGCATCCCCAGTGCGGTGCCCAGTATCACCACCGTCGAACCAAAGTCAGGCTCTGCCATCAACAGCGCACCGAGCAGAGCAAAAATAACCAGGGGTTTGATAAAACCGCCCATGGTGTGACGTACCTCATCAATACGCCGCACCAGATAACCGGCTAAAAAGATAATCACCAGCAGCTTAACCAGCTCAGATGCCTGAAAATTGGTAAAACCCAACGACAGCCAGCGCCGACTGCCATTTACCTCATGGCCGATACCCGGAATCAACACCAATATCAGTAGAATAAAACCGATCACCAGCAACAACGGACTGAAACGCTCCCAATGCTCAAGTGAGACCATAAAAAACAGCGCCGCCACCACCAGACCAATAAAGATCAATATCGATTGCCGCTGCAGATAGTGGAAAGGTGAACCCATCCGCTCATCGGAGATGCTGATTGATGCGGAAGCCATCATCACCAGACCAACAGCCAACAAGGTCAGCACCGTCAACATCAAGGTATTATCCAGGTTAAAGGTCACCGCTTCCGAGCGGTTATTCATCACAACGCTAGCCATTGGATAACCCCCTGACCGCATTGATGAACTGCTCGCCACGCGCTTCAAAACCCTCAAACATGTCAAAGCTGGCACAGGCGGGTGATAACAGCACGCTGTCACCGGGTGCTGCCAGTTTAGATGCCATCTCAACCGCCTGGGTCATGCTGTTGGCACGCTGACAAGGAACGCTATCTTGTAATACCGAAGCGATTTTCTCGCCATCTTTACCGATCACAATTAATGCACTTAATCTGTCACCGATGGTGTGTAGTGGCGTAAAGTCAGCCCCTTTTCCATCACCACCGGCAATCAGCACCAGCTTCTCCTCAAAACCATTAACCGCCGCCAGGGTTGCCCCCACGTTGGTCGCTTTTGAATCGTTATACCAGGCGCTGCCGTTACGGTGTAGTACCAACTGGCAACGGTGTGCCAAGCCGGTAAAATCAGCCAGCGTAGCGATCATCGCATCACGGGAGAGCCCCAGCGCATCACCCATCGCCAGTGCTGCCAGCCCATTGGCCAGATTGGCACGACCCACCATGCCAACATCTGCCGCACGCATCAGTCGCTGCTGACCACAGGCCAGCCACTGCTTACCACCCTGTTCACTCAGACCATATTCACCTTCATCGGGAATACCCAGAGTAAACCAGCGCTGCTGTTTGCCACTCTCCGCCATTGCCGCAACCCGTGGGTCATCCCGATTGAGCACCCGGATAGCGGCACCATTAAATATCGCCTGCTTGGCCTTGCTGTAGTCACTCAGATCTTTGTAGCGATCCATATGATCTTCAGAGATATTCAGCACCACCGATACCGCCGCATTAATCGCCGTTGCGGTCTCCAACTGAAAGCTGGATAACTCCAACACATAAAGCTCAGGTACAGGCTGCTCCAGTAGATCCAACGCCGGTACCCCGATATTGCCGCCCACTAAAACCTTGCGACCACTGCGTTTTACCATCTCATTCAATAGTGTGGTGACGGTGCTTTTACCGTTGGAACCAGTGATGGCCACGATCGGTGCCTCAGCACAGGATGCAAACAGCGCAATATCACCACTCACCTCTACGCCACGGGCCAATGCTCTTTGTACCAGAGGCTCTTGCAGAGAGAC
>UOFP01000097.1_pt1 | contig 26107 bp, 24 predicted proteins | sample 1988921 | NCBI WGS metagenome assembly UOFP01 (sample SAMEA4712195, study PRJEB27164) | hydrothermal vent metagenome | biome: marine basaltic hydrothermal vent biome; feature: marine hydrothermal vent; material: mineral | place: Pacific Ocean | collected 2011-06-14/2011-07-23 | depth 1719 m | reverse complement strand
ATATTTTGAAAAATTTCTCGCGGGTAAATGCAAGTGTTTTTTATGAAAAAAGCGCTTTATTTTAGCGTTATTGATGACTTGCATTCAAAGGCGTGTCATTTGGAAATGTCTTTGCTTTTCATGAATGCTCATAACGCCTTATGAGGCTCCTTATAAGACGCTACCCATTGCTTTACTAGCCCATTGTTGAGATCTTGTTGGTACACTCATGAAATATATGGTGATGCAGTGAAAAACAGGGTGCGATAAACAGAGCATTCTGCTACTGTTTATGCCTCATTTTTAGCATCAATTTATCAAGAAGAATACACCTCCCAATGGATAATCGCATCGAAAATCTGCATGTCATCTCTGAAGACCCCTTGATTCGTCCTGACCAAGTGAAAGCAAAGTACCCATTGACCTCGGGGGGGATAGATACGGTCATGCGGGGGCAGCAGGAGATTCGCGATATTCTTGATGGAAAAGACCAGCGCTTGTTTGTGGTAGTTGGTCCCTGTTCGATTCATAATACTGAATTGGCGATGGATTATGCCAAGCGCCTTAAGCAGCTAGCGGATGAGCTGAAAGATAGCCTCTGTATCGTGATGCGGGTCTATTTTGAGAAGCCGCGCACCAGTATCGGATGGCAGGGGTTGATTAACGATCCCGACATGGATGGCAGTTGCGATATTGAAAAAGGGCTGTTGATGTCGCGGAAACTGCTACTGGAAATTGCCGAGCTGGGTCTGCCTGCGGCGGGTGAGGCGTTGGATCTGATTACACCGCAATATGTTCAAGACCTCTTCTCCTGGACCGCAATTGGTGCACGCACCACTGAGTCACAAACTCATCGCAAAATGGCCAGTGGTTTTTCGGCACCGGTTGGCTTCAAAAATGGCACTAATGGCGATTACGATGTGGCTGTTAATGCCATTATCTGTGCAGCGCATAAAAATGATTTTGTCAGTATTGATCCGCAAGGCCAGGTGGCGGTAATTCGTACCAAAGGCAATCCCTATTCCCACATGGTGCTGCGCGGTGGCAGCGGTGGGCCTAACTACGATGCCAAACATATCGCAGCCTGCGAACGGCAGTTGAAACATGCGGGTTTGCCGGTAAACATTATGGTGGACTGTAGTCACGCCAATGCCCACAAAGACCACCAAAAACAGCTACTTGTTCTGGATGATATTGCACAGCAAATTGCTGACGGTAATCAATCAATTAAAGGGGTGATGATCGAAAGCAATATCAACGCAGGAAATCAACCGATTCCCACGGATTGCGCACTGCTGGAGTATGGTGTGTCGGTGACGGATAAATGCATTGATTGGGAAACGACAGAGACGGCGCTGCGTGGCTTGGTCAGGAAACTATCAATGCCGGCTTAAGATCTACTTGGTGTGACAGGTCAAACACAGTGCACTCTCAGCGTTCGAAACCCGTAAAAAACTGGGAATAAATTCACTTCCCGCTCCCGCAGAGGGGACGCCATGGGGGTCATGGCAACTGGCACACTCCACTTCATAGCCGTCTCCGGTCTGGTACATGCGAATTTCGTTAGCATCACTCTTACCATTTGAATTCAGGTCAAAAAAGCTCATTTCACCCGCTTGAATACCCGTGGGTACCTTAAAGTCCACTCCGGCCCCAAATGTGGTGGGGTACTCAACCCCGATAGGGTGGTCATTACGCAAATCGGTCTCGATAAAAAATACGCTAAAATCTGCCATTCCCAATGAGGGAAACATGGGTGGGGTACCGTGACAGCGATTACAATCAGAGGCCGGGCTGCCAAACATCACTGCGTGATTACCGCTGTTGGGGCCAGGGCCACTCCAGCTATCCAGGAAGGAGAGGTTGACACTGCTCTCTTGAGCCTGGAGATAGCCACCGGGGCCGGGCATATTGATTATTGAGTCGATCGCTACCGTGCCATCATGACAAGAGAGACAGGTCATTGAGTTGGCACCGGGGGTGGTGATAGTTTGACCTAGCATAGTCGGGATAGCGTAGAGGTCATAGGAAGCTGATGGCCTAGTCCTATTCCAAAGGGGTATTGATCCCATCTGGCCACTGGCACCGTGAGGGGTATGGCAATACACACAGACCGCATTGTAGTCGTTTCGATAACTGTTCATGAACGCTTCCATATCCGAATAGCGCTGGGTCAGGTTATGCCCTGTATTGGCTACGCTGGTATGGTTGGGTGCTTTGGTGGTAGGACGCCAGCCATCAGCACAGACGACAGAGATCAGCAGCATGTTGCTGATCATTATTAATATTGGCAGGGCAGTGTATTGAATGCGCATGCAACCTCCGTTGCCTTCTATTGTGCTGACCTGAGCGCTCTAATACGGGCTATTGTCAGGTTACTAACTTGATTATCGGCATTTACGGAAAACCTTTTAATTTTTTAAGGTATTTTGGAGGGGCAAGTTACTGGCTGGGTGAATAGTTTTTTCAGGGGGTCTGGGGGAAGAGGGGGGTGAATGCTTTTGGTGGAATTAATCGTTGCTGCTTTATGCGAATTGGAGTGGCCTCCATTTACCCCGAAAGTTGCTGTAATAAAGTGACTATTACCGCTTATTTCGAAATAAATGGAAGTTATTCCGTTTCACGCTATTTCATTTTGGCAATTATTCGCGCATTGTCTTAGGGATGTAGAAAAAATTAAAGTACCGTTATTGCACCGGATTTTTGTTCGCTCTGTCTAGGCAGGTATTGGGCGCATAGTGGGCTACGCAACGAATACTTGCCTAGACAGAGCGGGCAAAAAGACCAGTAAGAGCGGTATTTTAATGAATTCTACATCCCTTAATTGTCAGCATCTTGAGCAATGCTCTTTTGCCGTTAATCAATCAGCTCTCCTGGCTTTCATCAGTGTTGCCACTCTTCACCGTTTTTTTCTGCTCGGTTGTAGAGGGCTGTGTCGCGGGCTCACGTTTGGCCGGTGTTTCGCTGCTTTCCACTTTAGGTGCTGGTTTTTCGATGACGGGCGGCGTCTCGCGGACGGTTGACCCCTGATCTTTACTTTGGCTATCTACGGCTGGTGGCGTGTTTTCTGCCGCACGTTTAGCCGCTGCACTGGGTGAAAGTGGTGCTGGATCCGGTTTTTTGAATCGGGGCTTCTGTGGTTTTTCGGTAGCCGGTTGTCTCTGCTCTTCGGTAGCCTCATTTTTTGCTACAGAGGGTGCTGGTTTTGCTTCTGTGGTGCTGTTGGCAGTTACCGTATCGCTGGCAGTGGTGGCAGACCGGTTACCCTTGTTCTCTTTCTGTGGTTCTTCCTTAACGGCATCGCCGCTGCTGAGCATGGCTCTGGTTAGATCCGGGTTGTTGTCACGGCGTGGGCGGCGCATGCGTGGCGTGTTGCTTTCAGTCGATGAGTTGGCTTGGTCGCTACCGCGTTCAGGGGCTTCTTGTGGCTGATTGACGTTTTCATCCTGGCTCTGATTGCCGTTTTGTGCCTCACTATTACTGTTGCGATTGCGGTTACGATTGCGGTTACGACCCCGGTTTCGACGCTCGTTTCTTGAACGATTTTCCTCGCCTGTTTCACCATTTTCACTGCTATTGGCAGTTGCATTTTCGTTCGCTTGCCCGGTGGATTGTGGGGCACTATTTTGGCGCTGTCTGTTGTCTTGGTTTCGCTCTCCACGGGGGTTGTTGCGACGCGTGTCATTGCCTTGCTCACGGCCACGATTGCGACCACGGTTTTGGTTGTTGCCATTACGTGAGTTGCGATTGCGTGGGTTTTTGTTGCCACTTCTCTGAGGAGTTGGCGGTTTCTCTTCTTCCTCCGGAGTGCCGAACAGACTGCTCCAGAGGCGTTTGATCAGGCTGGGCTTGGCTTGTTGCCGTTGTTGTGGTACCGGTGTGGCGGGTACCACACCTTTTACCACCGCCTCTTCAGCTTTCGGCTTGATCTGTGTGGGTTGTGCTATCGTTTCTGGCTCAAATTCAGTGGCCATCTGGTAGCTGCTTTGCGGGGTTTTAGATTGTGGGTCGATGTCGCTCTCTTTGATGCGCTCAATTTCGTAGTGCGGTGTATTCAGATGCAGGTTGGGAATCAGCATAACAGAGATGTTTTGACGCGCTTCCACATCATTGATGACAGTACGTTTTTCGTTGAGCAGGAAGGTGGCAACTTCAACCGGAAGTTGCGCCACTATCTTGCTGGTGTTCTCCTTCATCGCCTCTTCTTCAATGATACGAAGTACCGACAGGGCCAGCGACTCAATGTTGCGGATGTGCCCGGTACCGCTGCAGCGAGGGCAGAGGATCTGGCTTGACTCGCCCAGTGACGGGCGCAGGCGTTGGCGTGACATCTCCAGTAGTCCAAAGCGTGAAATGCGTCCAACCTGGACGCGGGCGCGATCCATTTTAAGTGCGTCTTTGATGCGGTTTTCAACTTCCCGTTGATTGCGCGAACTGCTCATGTCGATGTAGTCGATCACGATCAGACCACCCAAGTCACGCAGGCGAAGCTGGCGGGCAATCTCATCTGCGGCTTCAAGATTGGTGTTGCGCGCAGTCTCTTCTATATCGCTGCCTTTGGTGGCGCGTGCTGAGTTGATGTCGATAGAGATCAGTGCTTCAGTGTGGTCAATAACAATTGCGCCACCTGAAGGCAGTCTTACTTCACGTTGGAAAGCGGTTTCAATCTGGGTTTCAATCTGGTAGCGAGTGAAGAGCGGAATCGGATCCTGGTAATGCTTCACCTTGTTCAGGTTGTGCGGCATAACCAGCTGCATGAACTCTCTAGCCTGATTGTAAACGCTTTCAGAGTCGATTAGGATTTCGCTGATATCCTGGCGGAAGTAGTCACGAATAGCGCGAATAACAATGTTGCTCTCCTGGTAGACCAGGAAGGGTGCTTTGCGTTGTGTTGAAGCCTCTTCTATTGCCGTCCACAATTGTAGCAGATAGTCGAGATCCCACTGCAGCTCTTCATGGGATTTGCCAACACCGGCAGTGCGGACGATCATGCCCATGCCATCGGGCAGCTCTAATGCGTTGAGTGCTTCACGGATTTCATGACGATCTTCACCGGTAATTCGACGGGAGACACCACCTGCGCGGGGATTGTTTGGCATCAGTACAAGGTAGCGACCGGCAAGGCTGATAAACGTGGTCAGGGCAGCGCCTTTGTTGCCGCGCTCCTCTTTGTCGACCTGTACTACAACTTCCTGGCCCTCTTTGAGCACCTCTTTGATGTTGATACGGCCGCTAAGGTTGGCATCGTCAACGAAATAACTGCGTGAAATCTCTTTCAGTGGTAAAAAACCGTGGCGTTCTGAGCCGTAATCGACAAAAGCCGCTTCAAGACTGGGCTCAATGCGGGTGATGGTTCCTTTGTATATGTTGGATTTTTTCTGTTCCCGGTTGCTTGTTTCAATATCAAGGTCGTAGAGTTTTTGCCCATCCACAAGGGCGACGCGCAACTCTTCAGGTTGAGTTGCGTTAAACAGCATTCTTCTCATTTATGTCTCTCATGCGCCCTACCACGCTTCGCATGGACAGAACAGAAGTACTTTTTTGGCTGGCTGGCGTCATCACCGCTTAAGGGGGGAGGCCGGCTAACAGCTGTATACTTTTGGGGTTACCCAGGCTCCGTCAAAATCATCGAAGCGCAGAAGAGCTATTTAATAGAAGCACACCACTTTGTCTGAGGGGGCTTCTGTTTATAAAAGAGATCCGCCAAGTGCGTATCTCGAAAAATATTCTTGTCATTTTGTGGCGGGGTAAGGTGATTAGTACCTACTCATCTTTCAGCCACATAAACTGTGAAACTTTTATAGCATTTCGGATTATAATGGCCTTTCTCTGGAAACGCAGCATTTATTTGTATTGGGTCGAATGAAGAGTGGATATATCCAGCCTGTTTGACGCACTACAGTTCAACCATAATCTCTAATTGAGTTGAGTGAAAATCGTATTATGAGTTCATCTGTACAGCATGTCACCATTGATGAAGGTCATGAAGGGCAGCGCATTGATAATTTTTTACTCTCCCAACTTAAGGGGGTGCCTAAAAGCCGCGTCTATCGCATTTTGCGCAAAGGTGAGGTGCGGGTAAATAAAAAGCGTATTAAGCAGACTTATCGACTCCAACTGGGTGATTTGGTGCGGATTCCGCCCGTGCGCATGGCAGAGGTAGGAGAAGCTCCGCCGGCACCACTGCCTTTTTTGAAGTGCCTGGATGATTCCATTTTATATGAAGATGAGCAGCTGATTGTGATCAATAAACCCTCGGGTTTAGCTGTACACGGTGGCAGCGGGATTAATATCGGTGTGATTGAAGGGTTTCGCCAGCTTCGCCCTGATGCGCGGTTTCTTGAGCTGGTACACCGCCTAGATCGGGACACCTCCGGCTGTCTGATGATTGCCAAAAAACGCAGCATGCTGCGCAGCCTTCACACTCTGTTGCGAGATGGTGCAATCAGTAAGACATACTGTGCATTAATGCGTGGCGGTTGGCATGGTAAGGAAAAACGGGTTGAAGCACCCTTGCAGAAAAACACCTTGAAGTCGGGCGAACGGATGGTGCGGGTACACCCTGATGGTAAATCAGCATTGACGACCTTTTATCCAGAAAAACATTTTTCTGATGCTACTTTTGTTCGCATTGACCTGGGCACCGGGCGCACCCATCAGATCCGGGTTCATGCCCAGCATATTAAAAAACCGATTGCCGGGGATGACAAGTATGGTGATCAGCAGTTTAATCAAAAGATGCAAGCACGAGGGCTTAAGCGCCTTTTTTTACACGCGCAAGAGTTGCGCTTTATTCACCCGGTGGCTGAAGTGACCCTTGCGGTACAGGCACCCTTGAGTGATGATTTAAACGCTATTTTAGAGAAAATGAGATAATTTATGCCCAAACCCTACTCGCTTATTGTATTTGACTGGGATGGCACCTTGATGGACTCTGAGGCGAAAATCGTTAATGCAATGCAGGCGGCTGTTGCCGATGTGGCAATGCCTTTTCGCAGTCGTGAACAGATCAAGGATATTATTGGTCTGGGTCTTCCGGAGGCGCTTTCAGCGCTTTTTTCTGACATAGACAAGCGGCAATCAGGGGTGCTGATTGAGGCTTACCGGCACCACTTTTTGTTTATGGATGAGACGCCGATGCCGATGTTTGACGGTGTGGCAGAGATGCTGGAAACACTCAATAGGCAAGAATATTGGTTGGCCGTGGCGACGGGAAAGGCGCGCAAAGGGTTGGATCGGGTGCTTGATGAGTGTAACCTGCGCCATCACTTCCATATAACACGCTGTGCTGACGAGTGTTTCTCCAAACCCCATCCGCTGATGATGGAAGAAATTATGGATTTTGTAAGTGTCGCCCCCGGTCAAACATTGATGGTGGGGGATAGTGAATACGACATGCTGATGGCGCAAAATGCAGGCGTAGATGCATTGGCTGTCAGTTACGGTGTGCATGAAAAAGAGCGTCTTTTGAACTGCGGAGCCTCAGGCAGTGTACTGGGTTGTCTTGATGATATTCGTGAATTACATGATTGGTTAGCTGAGTAAAAATAATGAGTGATGACAAGAAAAATGAGACACCAGAGTCTGTGGTTGCAAAAGATGCCTGGACTGAAGGTGAGCCAGCGCCGGTTGCGAGTGACGCATCAGCTGCCGCTTCAAAAAAAGAGAGTGTGGTTGATGAGGGTGTGTGGCAGCGAGACCTGCTGAACCGCCTGGCATTCTCTTCAATTAATGAGCAACGGCGCACCCGTCGCTGGGGCATCTTCTTTAAATTCATGGTGTTTGCCTACATCTTCTTCATCCTCTTCTACATCCCCCGGGATTGGGGTGGTGCGGATATTAAGCTGGGTGGTGAGCATACCGCGTTGATCGAAATTGCTGGCGTGATCGCAGCAGACACACCGGCCAGTGCTGATACGGTGGTTGGTGGCTTGAGAGCAGCGTTTAAGGATGAAAATACCGCCGGGATTATTTTACGGATTAACAGTCCCGGTGGCAGCCCTGTACAGTCGGGTTATATTTACGATGAAATCAAGCGGCTGCGCGCCTTGTATCCAGAGACACCGCTCTATGCAGTGGTGGTGGATGTCTGTGCCTCCGGTGGTTATTACATCGCGGCGGCAGCGGATGAAATTTATGCCGATAAAGCGAGCATGGTGGGATCAATCGGTGTAGTGATGAACGGCTTTGGTTTTACCGGCGCGATGGATAAACTGGGTGTGGAGCGTCGCTTGCTGACCGCTGGTGAGAGTAAAGGGTTTCTCGACCCCTTTTCACCCCTAAAGGAGGGCGAAGTGGAGCATGTGAAAGGGATGCTGGGCAACATTCACCAACAATTTATTGATGCGGTTAAAGAGGGGCGTGGCGAGCGTCTTGCCGATTCCGATAAGATCTTCACCGGCCTTGTCTGGAGTGGAGAGCAAGCAGTGGCATTAGGGCTGGTTGATGGTCTTGGCAGCAGCAGCTACGTGGCGCGAGAGGTGATCGGTGCTGAGCGAATTGTTGATTTCACACCACGACCAGATTACTTTCAGCAATTTGCAGATCGCATTGGGATGACAATGGCCAATACATTATCGAACCAGTTGGGGGCATCACTTAAATAACCTTTACACCCTCTTTTTCCAACATCTGAATCAGCCTGATCAGTGGCAGGCCGATAAGGGTGTTGGGGTCTTCTCCCTCCAGTTTTTCAAATAAGCTGATGCCCAGCCCTTCTGATTTAAAACTACCCGCACAGTGGTAAGGCTGCTCTTTTAGCAGGTAGTTCTCTATCTGCTTTTCACTTAATTCACGAAAATAGACAACAAAGGGCACAACCTCTGTTTGCAGCGTGTTGTTTTGTGAGTTGTAGAGGCTTAACCCGGTAAGGAAGGTGATGCGCTTTCCTGATGCTTGTTGTAGCTGTCGGGTTGCCCGTGCGTGAGTACCTGGTTTGCCCAGTATCTGTTCACCGAGCACGGCTACTTGGTCTGAGCCAATAATCAGGCTGTTGGGGTGGTTGCGTGCTACTGCCTTGGCTTTCTGCTCGGCAAGGCGGGCCACCAGCTCTGATGCTTTTTCACCGGCAATAGGTGATTCATTAATATCCGGTGCGGCACACTCGAAGGGCAGGCAGAGCTTACCCAACAGTTTACGACGAAAGGGTGAGGTGGAGGCGAGAATCAGTGGAACCATACTTATTTTTCGATCTCGATCAATATCTCATCAGGGTTTACCGTCTCACCCTTGGTGATATTGATCACCTTGATGGTGCCATCAATGGGCGCTTGTATTTCGGTCTCCATCTTCATCGCTTCGGCCACCAACAGTGGATCGCCGGCACTCACTTTGTCACCTTCTTTAACCAGCACTTCAACCACGGTACCGGGCATGGAGGTGGTGACATGCCCCGGTTCGGTGGCGCGGGGGCGCTTGCTGCCACTGGAGCGTGCGCTGGTGGTTGTGCCATCATCCGAGAGGGCGATCTCTCCCAATGTTTCAACAATAACCTCTTCTGGCACACCGTCTACGGTGACATAAAAAGGGCGCGCCTGTTGGCTTTTGTGACCACTGCCGGTGATTTTGACATGGTAGTCTTCGCCGTGCAGGGTCACCGTCATCTCAGTTGGCGCGCTATTGACGATGGCGACCTGGCTTGATATCGGTGGCTCAAGCGGCTCCGGTGTCAGGGTGCCCGCTTCGCGCTGCTCAAGAAACTCCCGGCCAACGTCAGGGAACATGGCAAAAGTCAGGATATCCTCGGGTGATTTTGCTAACTCACCCGCTTGCGCTTTAAGGTTTTTCATTTCAGGTTTCAGCAGGTCAGCAGGTCGGCAATCGATAACAATCTCATTGCCGATAGCTTGTTGCCTGATGGCACTGCTGACGGTGCCGGGGGGGGTGCCGTATTTGCCTTGCAGGTAAAGTTTTACCTCATTGGTGATGCTGCTGTAGCGTTTTTTGGTCAGTACATTGAGCACCGCCTGGGTGCCGACAATTTGAGAGGTGGGTGTGACCAGGGGCGGAAAGCCTAAATCTTTACGCACTTTAGGAATTTCGGCGAGCACTTCGTTCATACGGTTTAATGCGTTTTGCTCTTTGAGTTGATTGGATAAGTTCGAGATCATGCCGCCCGGTACCTGGTTGACCTGTACCCGGGTGTCCATGCCAGTGAACTCGCTTTCGAACTGGTGGTATTTTTTACGCACCTCGTGGAAGTAGAAGCCGATCTCTTGTAGTGCTTCCAAATCAAGACCGCTGTCGTAGGGGGTGTTGCGCAGTGCGGCAACCAGACTCTCGGTGGGCGGATGGCTGGTGCCGCCGGAAAATGCAGAGATTGCGGTGTCGATGTGTCGACAGCCGCTTTCAATCGCCTTGAGGTGGCACATGCTGGACAAACCCGAGGTGGCGTGGCTGTGCAGGTGAACCGGGATGTTGAGCTCACTGACCAGGGCGCTGACCAGTTGTTCGGTGATGTAGGGTGTTAACAGACCGGCCATATCCTTAATTGCCACGCTATCACAGCCCATCGACTCCAGTTTTTTTGCATTACGCACAAATTGCTCAATGGTGTGTACCGGGCTGGTGGTATACGAGATGGTGCCTTGGGCGTGCTTGCCTGCGGTTTTGACTGCTTCAATCGAAGTTTGCAGGTTGCGCAGGTCATTCATGGCGTCGAAAATACGGAAGACATCGATACCGTTTTTAGCCGCCTGTTTCACAAAAGCCTGTACTACGTCATCAGCGTAGTGGCGATAGCCAAGCAAGTTCTGGCCGCGCAGTAGCATCTGTAGTGGTGTGTTGGGTAGCGCCTCTTTGAGTTGGCGAAGACGCTCCCAGGGGTCTTCTTTTAGAAAGCGAATGCAGGCATCAAAGGTGGCACCACCCCAAACTTCAAGAGACCAGTAGCCGATGCTATCGAGCTTTTCGCAGATCGGCAGCATATCTTCCGTGCGCATGCGGGTGGCGATCAGGGATTGGTGGGCATCCCGCAGGATGGTGTCAGTGATGTTGACACGGCTCATAGTCTGTTCCTCTGTCTGTCGCATTCATAACTACTCAGCGTCTTCATCTTTTGCCTCAACTTTTGGTTGTTTTTGTACGCAATCGATCCTGAGTGGTTACTTGCATTCAATTATAAACCTAAATGTGCCGCAATGGCTGCTGCAATGGTGGCGGCTTCGTGGTGAGGGGAGCGCCGCACCGAATAGTTAATCAGTTCAGGGTGTGTTTCAACAAAACTGGTGTCGAATTTTGCCCGCTGAAATTCAGCCGATTTAACAATCGCTATTTGATAGGGAATGGTGGTTTTTACACCGAAAACCCCAATATCATTCAGTGCTCTCTCTGCACGATTAAGCAAGTCATCCCATTCGAGTGCCCAGACAATCAGCTTGGCGCACATCGAGTCATAATAGGGCGGGATTTCATAGCCGGTGTAAATGGCGCTGTCGGTACGCACTCCTGGGCCGCCGGGGGCGAAATAACGGGTAATGCGTCCAAAGCTGGGTAGAAAATCATTTTTTGGATCTTCTGCATTAATGCGAAACTCCATGGCAAAACCACGGCGTTGAATCTGCTCTTGTTTATAACGCAGCGTCAGCCCGGAGGCGATGCGAATCTGCTCTTGTACGATATCAATGCCGGTTATCTGTTCGGATATGGTGTGTTCTACCTGCAGGCGGGTGTTCATTTCCATGAAGTAAAAGTTGTCATTTTCATCGAGTAAAAATTCGACGGTGCCGGCATTTTCGTAGCTCACCTGTTTGGCCGCCCGCACCGCTAAATCACCAATGTAGTTGCGCTGTTCATCATTGAGTTGAGGCGAGGGGGCGATCTCAATCAGTTTTTGGTGACGGCGCTGAATCGAGCAATCCCGTTCATAAAGATGGATCGCATTGCCATGGCTGTCGGCCAATATCTGTACTTCGATATGGCGTGGATTCACCACGCACTTCTCCATGAAAACTTCCGCACTACCAAACGCCTTGACCGCTTCAGAGATAACACGGTCGTAGTTTCGGTTAAGTTCGGTTTCACTGTCACAGCGGCGAATGCCTCGCCCACCGCCGCCTGAAGTGGCTTTTAACATCACCGGGTAGCCGATCTTCTCAGCCAGTGCAATCGCCTCATCTAGATTAGCCAGATTGCCTTCGGAACCTGGTGTAATCGGAATACCGGCTGCAACCATCGATTTTCGCGCCTGGGTTTTATCCCCCATGCCGTGAATCACTTCCGCACTCGGGCCGATAAACTTAATGCCGCGTTTAACGCAGGCTTTAGCCAATAATGGGTTTTCAGAGAGGAATCCATAGCCAGGGTGGATGGCATCACAGCCAGTGGCAACCGCAAGATTGACGATGCGATGCGCATTAAGATAGCCGGCAACCGTATCGGGGCCAAGGCTGTAAGCTTCATCGGCTTTTTTGACGTGCAGTGCGTTGCGATCAGCATCCGCATAAATAGCAACGGAGGTGATGCCCATCTCGGCACAGGCACGGGCGATGCGCACTGCAATCTCCCCCCGGTTTGCAATGAGGATCTTTTTAATCAAGATGTAGTCCGTCCGGTGTCATTAGGGTCTATTTTTAAAGAGTCCTTGAAGCTGAGTTCTGAGAGTCAACTTCTATTGCCAAGCTCTTAGGGATGTAGAATTCATTAAAATACCGCTCTTACTGGTCTTTTTGCCCGCTCTGTCTAGGCAAGTATTCGTTGCATAGCCCACTATGCGCCCAATACCTGCCTAGACAGAGCGAACAAAAATCCGGTGCAATAACGGTACTTTAATTTTTTCTACATCCCTTAAAGTAAGCTACTCGGCCTATTCGCAAATTCCTTAAGGTTCTACGTAAATTGAGTAGGGATGTCAACAGCGGCGACTTTATTGAGAGCCACCCTGCTGTTTCTGACGTGGGCGATGGATCGAATTCTCTTTGACATATTAATGTTGCGGCGCTATTATGCGCGCCATGTCAGATCAGCCTTCAACTTATATAGAGCCGTTCGTCCTTGCAAATAACGATTCGATGGTTGAACGGCAGGTTCCGTTGAACGGTATGCAACGGTTGGCAGGGTTGGTGGTTGAAGCAACTGGTGAGGCGGCGGTGTCGCTGCACTTCGGTGCTGATCAACTGGGGCTTCGAGTGATGCAAGGCACCGTTGCCGCGCCAGTTGTGGTGCGCTGTGAACGTTGTCTTAAACTGATGACTGTTGATGTTGTTGCCGATGTCAATGTTGGTCTGGTCAAAAATAATGAACAGGCTGAAAATTTGCCAGGGCAGTATGAACCCTTGTTACTCGAGAGTGATGAGCCGGTTTCGTTGACTGAGCTGGTGGAAGATGAATTGATACTCTCCCTGCCGATTGCACCGCGACACGAAATGGACGCAGCGTGTGTTAGTCTGGACGACTATACCGCAGAGGATGAACCTCAGGAAGAGAAAAAAAACCCTTTTGCCGCCCTGGCTGCATTGAAAGAGAAACACTGAATTTTTAAGGAGACGCCTGATGGCCGTACAACAAAACAAAAAGACCCCTTCCAAGCGCGGAATGCGTCGTTCACATGATGCATTGTCTGGCTCTACGCTTTCTGTTGACCAGCACACAGGTGAAACCCATTTGCGTCACCACGTGACACCTGATGGCTTTTTCAAGGGCCGTAAAATCGTCGCAGGTAAAGGCGAATAATCGCCCTTTGTGTCACTAGCGCTTTGTTTTCGAACAAGTTCCAGACACACCCTGTAGAAATGGAGTGACCTCCACCGGCCTAATGGGCTGGTGGGGGTCGCTTTTGTTTATACGCCCTGCAAAATTCGGTGAATAAAATTCAGATGAGAGATATTGTAACGATTGCGATTGATGCAATGGGTGGTGATCATGGCCCGTCAGTGACGGTGCCCGCTTCCTTGCAGGCAATTAAAGATGATGCTCGCCTGCGTTTAATTCTGGTTGGTTTGGAGGATGAGCTTAAGGCTGAGTTTGCTAAGCAGGGTGCTGAGCCATCAGAGCGCCTCTCTATTCACCACGCATCACAACAAGTGGCGATGTGCGAGCTACCTTCCGTGGCGATGCGCAGTAAAAAAGATTCCTCAATGCGGGTGGCAATCAACCTGGTAAAAAAGGGTGAGGCCCAAGCGTGTGTTAGTGCCGGTAATACCGGTGCATTGATGGCTACCGCACGTTTTGTGTTGAAAATGTTGCCTGGTATCGACCGCCCCGCCATTATTTCCTCCATACCGACCACCAAAGGTCACACCCATGTGCTTGACCTGGGTGCCAATGTTGATTCGTCGACAGAAAACTTATTTGAATTTGCAGTCATGGGTTCGGTGTTGGTGAATGCGGTTGATGGTATCGCCAAACCATCGGTGGCGTTGCTTAACATCGGTGAGGAAGAGGTTAAAGGCAATGAACAGGTGAAAGGAGCCTCTTTGCTATTAGCGGAGAGCGATCTCAACTACATTGGTTACATTGAAGGTGACGGCATCTTTAAGGGTGAGGCGGATGTGGTGGTTTGTGATGGTTTTGTGGGCAATGTCTCATTAAAAACCACCGAGGGTGTGGCTAAAATGATGGGCTACTATCTTAAGGATGCTTTTAATAAAAACATCTTTACCAAGATAGCCGCGTTAATCGCGATGCCGGTTATCAACGCATTTCGTCATAAATTCGACCCCGGTCGGTACAATGGTGCCAGTTTTGTTGGTTTACGTGGCATTGTGGTGAAAAGCCACGGTGGAGCCGATGTGCCTTCCTATAATAATGCGATTCATGAAGCGATTAAAGAGGTGGATATGGATGTGCCGACGCGTATCAGTGAGCAGCTAGAGGTGATCCTTTCCCGGAGGCAGGAAAAATGATGAATTCCCGTATAACCGGTACCGGCGGCTATCTTCCTGAGCGGGTGATGAGCAACCGGGATTTGGAAAAGATTGTTGAAACAACCGATGAGTGGATTGTTGAACGCACCGGTATTAAACAGCGCCACATTGCCGCAGAAGATCAGAGTACCTGTGATCTGGCTGAGCAGGCGGCACGGCAGGCGATAGAGGCCGCCGGTATTGCGGTTGACAGCATCGATATGATTATCGTGGCAACCACCACCCCCGACCGGGTTTTTCCCAGTACCGCCTGCTTGCTCCAGCAGCGTCTCGGTATTCATGGTTGCCCCGCTTTTGATGTTCAGGCGGTCTGCACCGGGTTTATTTACGCCCTCTCAGTGGCTGATAAATTTATTAAAACAGGCGCTAGCAAAAGAGTATTGGTGGTCGGTGCAGAGACCATGTCGAGAATTGTTGACTGGAGTGATCGCACCACCTGTGTATTGTTTGGCGATGGTGCGGGTGCGGTGGTGCTTGAGGCAAGCGACCAGCCGGGTATCCTCTCCACACATATTCATGCAGATGGTCAATACAGCGAACTCCTGCATGTGCCCGCTGGCGTCTCTTTTCACCATGCAGAGTTTAAGAGTGGCAAAATCGGCATCCAGATGCAGGGCAACGAAGTATTCAAAATGGCGGTCAACACCCTGGGGCGAATTGTTGATGAGACGCTACTGGAAAACGGTCTGGAAAAAAGTGATATTGACTGGCTGGTTCCCCATCAAGCGAATGAGCGGATTATCAAGGCGACAGCTAAAAAGCTGCGTATGCCGATGGATAGAGTGGTCACCACAGTACAGACACACGGCAATACCTCGGCCGCATCAGTGCCGTTGGCGTTGAATGTGGCGGTAAGGGATGGTCGTATCCAACGTGGCGAAACACTGCTGCTTGAAGCCTTTGGTGGTGGTTTTACCTGGGGCTCAGCACTCATCAAGTATTAGAAAGCTTTTGTACGAAAACTATTTTTCGTGCAAAGGTCTTATTGATTTTTTGGTAGCTATTCAGCATGTTTAGATTTTTCCTCAAATCGAGGCATTTTCGCACGGAAAGAGGGAACATATAGGGCATATGTGACCGATTGAGTACGAAAATAACGATGAGTTGAGGCAAAAGATGAATATGCTGAGTAGCTACTTATTTTGAAGGTAGATCATGTCATTAGCATTTGTATTTCCAGGGCAAGGTTCCCAATCTGTCGGCATGTTGGCCGAGTTGGCTGCCGCTTATCCAGTTGTTGAAGAGACTTTCTCCCAGGCTTCAGCGGTGTTGGATTATGATTTGTGGCAGCTGATACAGGCGGGGCCTGCCGATGCGTTGAACCAAACCACCACCACCCAGCCCGCTATGTTGGCCGCCGGTGTGGCAACATGGCGGGTGTGGCAATCGCAAACTGATGTGATGCCGACCCTGCTGGCAGGGCACAGTCTGGGTGAGTACACTGCGTTAGTGTGTGCGGGTGTTATCGCATTTGAAGATGCTATTAAGCTGGTTGCAGAGCGTGGCCGTTTAATGCAAGAGGCGGTACCAGCGGGCGAGGGGGGCATGGCGGCCATTTTAGGTCTGGCAGATGAGGCGGTCATTGCCGTGTGTGCCCGTGCAGCCAATGGTGACGTGGTCTCTGCGGTAAACTTTAACTCATCCGGCCAGGTGGTAATCGCCGGACAAAAAAGTGCGGTGGAGCGAGCGGTGACGATTGCGAAGGATGAGGGTGCCAAGCGTGCCCTGTTGCTACCGGTGAGTGTGCCTTCCCACTGCTCATTGATGGCACCGGCAGCTGATCAGTTACGCCAACAGATGCTGGATATTGACTTCAGTGCACCGATGATACCGGTGATAAATAATGTGGATGTTAAGGTTGAGAGTGATCCGGATGCGATTCGAGATGCTTTAGCGCGCCAGCTCTGCCAGCCTGTTCGCTGGGTTGAAACGGTTGAAATGATGGCAGCGCAAGGTGTTGATCGCCTGGTTGAATGTGGGCCTGGCAAGGTGTTGGCAGGTTTGACCAAGCGCATTGATAAATCTATCTCAGCACAAGCGGTTTTTGATCTGGCAACACTGCAGAAGGCATTAGGGATGTAGAATTCATTAAAATACCGCTCTTACTGGTCTTTTTGCCCGCTCTGTCTAGGCAAGTATTCGTTGCGTAGCCCACTATGCGCCCAATACCTGCCTAGACAGAGCGAACAAAAATCCGGTGCAATAACGGTACTTTAATTTTTTCTACATCCCTTAGCAGAATAGGAGAAAATTGATGAACTTCGAAAATGAAATAGCACTGGTTACCGGTGCAAGTCGGGGTATTGGCCAAGCAATTGCGTTGCAGCTGGGTGCTGCCGGGGCCACCGTGATTGGCACCGCGACCTCTGAGTCAGGTGCGAAAAATATAACTAACTACCTGCAAGAAAACGGCATAAAGGGCTGTGGCCTGGCGTTGAATGTGACCGACCAAGAGTCAGTTGATGCGCTGTTCGCACAAATGAAAAGTGACCATGGCATGCCAACCATTCTGGTTAATAATGCCGGAATTACCCAAGATAACCTGTTGATGCGTATGAAAGCGGATGAGTGGGATGCGGTTTTGAATACCAACCTCAGCTCTATTTATCGTTTGAGCAAGGCCTGCATGCGTTCAATGATGAAAGCGCGCAAAGGTCGCATCATCAGCATTACCTCAGTGGTGGGTGTGATGGGCAATGCCGGGCAGACAAACTACGCCGCATCCAAGGCCGGTGTGATCGGTTTTACCAAGGCGTTGGCGCGTGAAGTGGGTAATCGTGGCATTACCGTTAATGCAGTGGCTCCAGGGTTCATCGATACCGATATGACGCGATCCTTGCCAGAAGAGCAGCGCACCGCGTTGACCTCTCAAGTACCGCTCAGTCGTTTTGGTGAGGCCAAAGAGATTGCAGCAACCGTTGCATTCCTTGCCTCAGAGGGCGCAGCTTACATTACCGGCGAAACAATTCATGTCAATGGTGGCATGTACATGAGCTGAATTTTTCTATGATGCAGCAAATTTTGTGGTATCGTGCGGCGCTTTAAACTAAAATGCTCGCACACAAAGTTTCTATATAAAACACTAGGGGAAATATTCATCATGAGTACTATTGAAGATCGCGTCAAAAAGATCGTTATCGAGCAGCTGGGTGTTAAAGAAGACGAAGTTACTCTGGAAGCCTCTTTCGTAGACGACCTTGGCGCCGATTCATTGGATACTGTTGAGTTGGTAATGGCTCTGGAAGAGGAGTTTGAAACCGAAATTCCTGATGAAAATGCCGAAAAAATTACTACGGTTCAAGAGGCTGTCAACTACATTAACTCTAACGGTTAATTAGTTTTTACTGCTTACCAGAGGCCGCCCACGTTTTGTGGTTGCGGCCTCTTCTACATCTGCGCTGCTAAAGTATGAGGGCAATCCATTGGCAAAACGTCGTGTTGTGATAACCGGTTTGGGTTTGATTACACCAGTTGGTCTGAGTGTAAAAGAGTCCTGGGGTAATATTCTGGAAGGCAAAAGTGGTATTGCGCCGCTGGATGAGTTCGATGTCAGTCAGTTTTCGACCCGTTTTGGCGGAGCTATTAAAAACTTTGATGTGACCGATTACATGTCAGCAAAAGATGCCCGAAAAATGGATCCCTTTATCCATTACGGCATTGCCGCAGCAAAAGAGGCGATCGCAGATTCCGGCCTGGAAGTGACCGAAGAGAATGCCGATCGTATCGGTGTTGCCATTGGCTCTGGTATTGGTGGTCTTCCCGGTATCGAAAAGGGTCGTGCTGCCTATGATAAAGGCGGCCCCCGAAAAATTTCCCCGTTCTTTGTGCCAAGCAATATTATCAACATGATCTCGGGCAACCTCTCGATCATGTACGGCATGAAAGGCCCCAACATTGCACTGGTCACCGCCTGTGCAACCGGTACTCACTCAATTGGTGATGCTGGGCGCATTATTGAATATGGTGATGCTGATGTGATGATTGCCGGTGGTGCTGAAATGGCCACCTCACCCTGTGGCCTGGGTGGTTTTGCCGCAGCGCGTGCACTCTCATCCCGCAATGATAACCCGGAAGCCGCCAGCCGCCCCTGGGATAAGGGGCGTGATGGATTTGTATTGGCAGACGGTGCCGGTGTGGTGGTGCTGGAAGAGTATGAGCACGCCAAGGCCCGTGGTGCCACAATCTATGCCGAGCTGAGTGGTTATGGCATGAGTGGCGATGCCTACCACATGACGCTGCCCTCAAAAGGGGGCGAAGGTGCCAAGCGCTGCATGCAGGCGGCGATGCGCAATAGCGGTATCAACCCTGACCAGGTGGACTACATCAACGCCCACGGCACCTCGACCCCCGCCGGTGATGTGGCGGAGACCCAGGCGACCAAGAGCGCCTTTGGTGATCACGTCTACAAGCTGGCGGTGAGCTCAACCAAATCGATGATCGGCCACGCACTCGGTGCCGCCGGTGGTATCGAAGTGGTTTTCAGCGCGCTGGCGATTCGTGACCAGGTGGCACCACCCACCATCAATCTGGACGATCCCGATGAAAATTGTGATCTGGACTATGTGCCGCATACCGCCCGTGAGATGAAAATAGATGTTGTTATGTCTAACTCATTCGGTTTTGGTGGAACCAACGGTACTTTGGTTCTCAGTAAACTGAAGTGAGACCTTTGCACGAAAGATAGTTTTCGCTCCAGCAAGGCAAATATGAATCGTGCAAAGGTCTCGAAGTAAATAAACAGGTAACGGTTCAGGGGTGAGGTGAATGGTTACCTTGCTGAGCCCCTTCTCAATGTAGTGCGGATATGACCCAGCCCAAAATCACACAAAATAGCTCGGTTATCCGCACTTTTGATCTACAGCCTGATCTGGCCATCTTTGCGCACCACAACGCCCGGCGCTACCCCTTCCTGCTGCAAAGTGTTGCCCATGGCAGCGCAATTGCTCGTTTTGACATTCTGTTTGCCTTCCCCGGTGATACGCTTCAGCTCTCAACGCTGGCGCAAGAGGGCGATTTTCTGAGTGATTTTGATCAAATTTTTGCCGCAGAGCAGTGTCTGGATGATGTCACCAAGGGCGAACTCCCTTTTTATGGCGGCTGGTTTCTCTACTTAGGGTACGAACTGGCTCAGCAGATTGAACCCACACTTGAACTGCCCGACTTCACAGGGGAACTGCCGGTTGCGTTTGCCACGCGCTGCCCTGCGGCGATGATTTTCGATCACCAAACACAACAGCTATCACTGGTGGCGGAACGGGGGAGGGAGGCAGCGCTTGATTTAATGGAAAAAGAGCTTTCACACCCCACCTCACCACTGCCTGCGTTACCGCTGCATATTGGTGAGATCAGCGAAGATGAACCGAGTGATTACACCGAGGGCGTTGCCCGGATTAAACAGTACATTATCGACGGTGACATTTTCCAGGCGAACCTCTCCCGGGCCTGGTATGCCCAATTGTCTGATAATCAACAGGCGGTGCCGATGGCGTTATACCAACGCCTGTGCCGCAGCAATCCCGCCCCCTTTTCAGCGCTGGTTCATTATGGCAATCAAGCCATTATCAGCTCCTCACCGGAACGTCTGGTCAAGGTTGAAAACGGCGTGGTGGAGGTTCGCCCGATTGCCGGAACACGTCCTCGTGGTGAGGGTGCCATATCTGATGAAGAGAAGAGGGCAGAGCTGATCAGTCACCCCAAGGAGCGGGCTGAACATATCATGTTGATTGATCTGGAGCGCAATGACCTGGGGCGTATCGCAAAGCCCGGTAGTGTCGAGGTGGATGAGTTGATGGTATTGGAGAGCTACGCCCATGTGCACCACATTGTCTCCAATGTGCGAGGCAAACTACGTGATGGAGTGACTCCGGGTGAGGTGATTCGGGCGGTTTTTCCCGGTGGCACCATTACCGGCTGTCCAAAAGTGCGCTGTATGGAGATTATCGCCGAACTGGAGCAGAGCGCCCGGGGCCCTTATACCGGCTCGCTGGGCTATATTAATCGCGATGGCAGTATGGATCTGAATATTCTGATTCGCACCCTGCATTTAGATGGTAACCACGTCACCCTGCGTGCTGGTGCGGGCATTGTGCACGACTCCGATCCCGAATCTGAACTGCAAGAGAGCCGAAGTAAAGCGCTGGGGCTGCTGCTTGCACTGGGTGCCGAGGGATGATGCGGATTAATGGTGAAACTGCCGACCACATCAGCGCCCTTGATCGAGGGCTGCTGTATGGTGATGGGCTGTTTGAAACACTGAGCATTGTTGAGGGCGAGCCACTGCACTGGTCCCGCCACATGGCGCGCCTGACCCAGGGTTGCCAGCGGCTGAAAATAACCGCACCGGATAGCGACTATCTGCTGGCCGAAGTGCGCGCCTGCTGCGCTGGTAAAACACGAGCGGTGGCCAAAATTATTGTTACCCGGGGGCAGGGTGGGCGTGGTTATAACCCAGCCAATACCACGCCAACTCATATTGTGCAGTGCTTCCCCTGGCCCGATTTTCCGGCAAAAAACAGTGATCAGGGCGTTGTGGTGCATGTGTGTGAGTTGCGCCTGGCCGCACAGCCGCTGCTGGCCGGGTTGAAACACCTGAATCGTCTGGAGAGTGTACTGGCTCGCGCAGAGTGGACGGATGACACAATTACCGAGGGGTTGCTGCGGGATAGCCAGGGGCACTATATTGAAGGAACCATGAGTAATCTGTTTATCATCAAATCGGGCCAACTGTTTACCGACCCGCTACAGCAGTGTGGTGTTGCCGGTATTATGCGTGACATTGTGATGACGCTGGCCAAGCCGCTGGGTATTCGCTGTTTTTTGCGCACCATTGATGAGCAGCAACTTAAAGATGCCGATGAACTGTTTATCTGTAACAGCCTGATCAATATCTGGCCGATTCGTTGTGTGATTGACCGGGGTGAATACCCGGTCGGCCCGCTCACCCGGCAGTTGCAACAAGCGATCAGGGCGATGTGATGGGGATGGGTAGGTGGATGCGAAAATTAGCCGGTTATAGCGTGATTGTCATCAGCCTGGCCATCGGCTGGGGCTGGATCAAATATGATGTGTATCAAGATACGCCACTTTTTGATGGCGATGAAGTGCTCTATTACAGTGTAAAGCCGGGCAGTAGTGTTAAGCGCATTGCCCGGGAGCTGGCAGCGGCAGAGATCATAACGCAGCCCCACTTCTTCGAATGGTTTGCGCGCTCAGCAGGGTTGGCGCAGCGTATTCAACAGGGTGAATATGCGATTGATGGCGAGATGACACCGCGCCAGCTACTCTCCAACATGGCTGCCGGAAAAGTGGTGCAGTACCCGATGACCATTGTAGAGGGGTGGAACTTCAAGCAGTTACGCACTTTTTTGGCCCGGCACGATGCGCTGCAACACACCCTTGATGGCTTGAGTGATGCCGAGGTGATGACGAAAATCGGCTTCCCCGATGAGCACCCGGAGGGGCGTTTTCTGCCCGATACCTATCACTTTCCCCGGGGAACCACTGACGTGGATTTTTTAAAGCGGGCCTATCAGATGATGGACGAAACCTTAGCCCGCTTATGGGAAGAGCGGGAGCCGGAGCTACCGATTAAAACTCCCTACCAAGCGTTGATTCTCGCCTCTATTATCGAGAGAGAGACCGGGTTGCCCAGTGAGCGCCCGGAAATTGCCGGGGTTTTTGCTCGCCGTCTGCAAAAAAATATGCGCCTGCAAACCGACCCCACAGTAATCTACGGAATGGGTGACGAATACCAAGGCAATATCCGCCGCCGTGATCTGCGCCGTGATACTCCCTACAACACCTATACCCGCCACGGCCTGCCACCCACACCGATCGCTCTGCCCAGTGCCGCAGCCATCGAGGCGGCATTACACCCCAAGCCGGGTGCTACCTTCTACTTTGTTGCCCGGGGTGATGGCTCGCACTCTTTCTCCACCACACTGGCGGAACACAACCGTGCGGTTGTAAAATATCAGCTGAAAGGGCGAAATCGTCCTTTTTCATCTAGTCCATGAGGGTCATCCAATCCATGAGGGTGTTATGAGCGGTCAATTTATCACAGTAGAGGGCGGCGAAGGTGCAGGTAAAAGCACCAACCTGGCGCTGATCAAAACGCTGTTAGAAGCAGCGGGTAAAGAGGTGGTGATGACCCGCGAACCCGGCGGCACCCCGCTGGGTGAGACCATTCGCGGGGTGTTGTTAGATGCCAAGCAGAGCCGCATGAGCAGTGATACCGAACTGTTGTTGATGTTTGCCGCACGCGCCCAACACCTGAATGAGCTGATAAAGCCCGCCCTTGCCGCCGGTCACTCTGTGTTGTGCGACCGCTTTACCGATGCCACTTACGCCTACCAGGGAGGCGGGCGAGGTGTTTCGATGGCGCGCATCGCCGAGCTGGAGCAGTTTGTGCAGGGTGATCTGCGCCCCGATTTAACCATTCTGTTGGATCTGCCGGTGGCGCAGGGGATGCAGCGGGCAGGGGAGCGCAGTGCACCTGATCGCTTCGAGCAAGAGCAACATCAGTTTTTTGAAAAGGTTCGCGCCACCTACCTTGAACGGGCAAAACAGCAGCCGCAACGCTACCGGGTGATTGATGCCGGGCTTGACCTTGAGGGTGTACAGCAGCAAATTCGCCAACAACTGGCAGATTACCTCGGAGCCGCCGAGTGATACAGCAACCCTATCCATGGCAAAAAGAGCAGTGGCAGTTGCTACAGCAGCGACTGGCCCAGGGCAATCTGCCCCACGCACTGTTGTTGCACGGTGTCGAGGGGATGGGCAAACAGCACTTTGCCCAAGCCCTGGTCAACAGCCTGCTGTGTGAAAATCGGCATGAACAGGGGCAAGCCTGTGGCCAGTGCCGTGGCTGTAAACTACTCGATGTGGGTAATCACCCCGACTTTGTCTCGCTCTCACCCGAAGAGGTGGGAAAAAATATCACCATTGATATGGTACGAAAACTAGCCACAAAACTGTCAATTTCAAGCCAATACAGCGGTTATAAAGTGGTATTGATTGCACCGGCAGAACAGCTTAACCTCGCCTCAGCTAATGGCTTGCTGAAAACCCTGGAAGAGCCCACGCCCGATACCATTTTGATTCTGCTCTGTTCCCACATTGATCGGCTGCTGCCGACCATTCGCAGCCGCTGCCAAAAGCTACTGTTTGCCGCGCCGCCATTAGAACCCACGTTGGCATGGCTGGCTGAACAGGCTTCAGTTGATAGTGAAATTGCCCCGCAACTACTGAGACTAGGCGGCGATGCGCCACTGCGTGCACAACAGTTAGCCGAGAGTGGAGTTCTAGCGCAACGTGCCGATCTATTGAAAATGCTGCAAGCACTATCACGGGGTGAAATGACACCGGTTCAGGTGGCAGAACGAGAGAAAAAAATAGCCATTGCCGATATTCTTCAATGGTTAAGTGGCTGGAACATGGACATGATCCGACTTCAATACAGCCCGCAACCGGCTCATATTAACAGCCCAGATCTACTGGAGCAGCTGCGGCCACTGGCGCAACAGATTGATGTGCAAAGACTATACAAGTACTTTGATAAACTAATTGAAGCAAGCCGCTTGGCGCGCACACAGGTCAACCAGCAGCTACTGCTGGAAGAGACACTGGTCGGCTGGGTCAGGCTGTTTGCAAAACGCAGGAGCTAATACGGTGTCAGATCAACCCACCGCACCACCACTCAGACAGGGTGGCATCTTAACCCTTACCATTCGTGACAAAGGGGCGCTCTATTCAGCCTACATGTCGTTTATCAAAAACGGCGGCATCTTTGTACCAACCAACAAAAGCTACCAGTTGGGTGAAGAGGTCTTCATGCTGATGACGTTGATGGATGAAAAAGAGAAAATCCCGGTGGCCGGGCGAGTAGTCTGGGTCACCCCAAAGGGAGCCCAGGGCAATCGCCTGGCGGGCATCGGCATTCAATTTAGTGACCAGGATGGCGGTGCGGTGCGTAACAAAATAGAGACCTACCTTGCCGGGGTGTTGCAATCAGATCGTGCCACCTACACCATCTAACCCTAATTTATTATTTCAAAGTAGCCCCTATGAAACCGCTGTTGATTGATTCACACTGCCACCTTGATCGTCTCGATTTAAGTCAATACCCCGAAGGCCTCAAGGGTGCACTGACCGCCGCCGCTGAGCAAGGGGTTGGTCACTTCCTGAACGTGGCGATTAACATGGAAAACTATCCGGTTCTTCGTGATATGGCAGAGCGTCATGATGAAATCTCCATCTCCGTTGGGGTACACCCCAATGAGACCGAAGGGGTCGACCCCAGCGTTGAACAGCTAGTGAGCGAAGCACAGCACCCCAAAGTAGTCGCCATCGGCGAAACCGGGCTCGACTTCTTCCGCACCGAAGGGAACCAAAACTGGCAAAAAGAGCGCTTTCGCAACCACATCACCGCCGCCAAAGAGAGCCAAAAACCGCTGATCATTCACATGCGCGAAGCGACCGAAGCCACACTGCAGATCATGCAACAGGAAAATGCCCAGGATGTCGGTGGCGTAATGCACTGCTTTGTCGAAGATTGGGAGATCGCCCAACGGGTATTGGAGATGGGCTTCTACATCTCATTCTCAGGCATCGTCACCTTCAAAAGTGCCAAAAAACTACAGCAAGTCGCCCGCAACATCCCCCTGGAATCGATGCTGATAGAGACCGACTCCCCCTACCTCGCCCCCGTCCCCTTTCGAGGCAAACCAAACCAACCCGCCTACCTCTCACACATCGCACAATTTGTAGCCGACCAGCGTGAAATATCACTCCAAGCACTGGGAGAGACGACCAGCAAAAACTTCTTTGAGCTTTTTAATAGTGCTCAGTCTTCGTTGCGGGGTTAGCAGTTATCGACAACTGCTTGTTTTGCCTGCAGCCTGATGGGTACTGCCCACCCTTGCCAGGCTGTCAATAAGGGTTTTACGGGGCGCTGATGGAAGCAACTCTGTTGGTGATTAAGTAGAGGATAGCAGAAAAGGGCTCTGACCCCTTTTGCTACCCCTTTTACTGACGCCATCAGCCTCAACCCCGACTCGGTTCTAAGCACCACCCGGCAGATTCTGGAACTGGAGCAGCGCCTAGGGAGGTTGCCTCGGGAAACCCATAACCCAGATCAATCGTCGAATTATCGAAGCGTCATCCGATGAATGAAATGCAAAACCAACCGCCTGTTGGTTTGAAATATTGCAGACTTACCCCCAGGTTTTTGGAGGTCGAGGCTTTAGCCGGTGGGTTTGTTGAGTCTT
>UOFP01000307.1_pt1 | contig 27952 bp, 23 predicted proteins | sample 1988921 | NCBI WGS metagenome assembly UOFP01 (sample SAMEA4712195, study PRJEB27164) | hydrothermal vent metagenome | biome: marine basaltic hydrothermal vent biome; feature: marine hydrothermal vent; material: mineral | place: Pacific Ocean | collected 2011-06-14/2011-07-23 | depth 1719 m | reverse complement strand
ATTTGGAAATGTCTTTGCTTTTCATGAATGCTCATAACGCCTTATGAGGCTTCTTATAAGACGCTACCCATTGCTTTACTAGCCCATTGTTGAGATCTTGTTGGTACACTCATGATTAATATGCCAGTTTTCGGGGTCAGCATAAGCACCTTCTGCTAACAGGCGTTGCACGTCGGTAGATAAAAAACCGGCCCCCTTCAAAGCGGCAAATCCTTCCAGCTGCTTGCGACCCGCCAACCCGGCAATCAATCCCGCCAGTGTGCCACCACTGCCACAGGCGCAGCAGAGCCGATCATAATCATCCCCCAGCTCGGCAATCAGCTCCGCCACCCCCTTGAGCGCCAGAGCATTGCTGCCCCCTTCGGGCACAATATAGAAATTGCCATATTCCGCTTTAAGCCGCTGTTGAATTAGATGAGTGTGTTTGAGTCGATAATCGGCACGGTTAAGGTAGTGCAGCTGCATGCCACACGCCTGTGCAAATTGTAAGGTAGCGTTGAGTGGGCTGTGCGGCTCGCCTCGTATCACACCAATCGAAGCAAAACCGAGCATTTGGCAAGCGGCCGCCAGGGCATGAATATGATTGGAGTAGGCCCCGCCAAAACTGAGTATGGTGGTTGCACCCTCCTCTTTTGCCGCCAGCAGGTTGTATTTGAGTTTGTACCATTTATTGCCCGAAACCAACGGATGAATAAGATCAAGACGCTTCACCCACAGGGTAACGCCAGCCCGGTTTAATTGATCGGAATCCAGCTTTTGCAGAGGCGTTGAAGCGTGTTGTATATCCACAATTTAAGCCTGAGTTGAAATTAATCTTAAGGGAGCCCCTATTTCGAAACAGATGAAAACAGCTTTATTTCAGCCCGAACAGCAGGAAACAACAAGGTAGTTGTAGGATTTTTCTATATTTTGCGTAGGAATAATCTCATAACAATGTAAGCTTTCCACATATAATTGAATGAAAATCAGCTATAAAAAATTAATCGATTGATTTTATTACATAAAATATAAAAAATAAGGCTTCAGCACAATGCCATATTATTAAAATGACATGAAAATATCATCATTTATTGCTATATTAACGATCAGGATTGGGAGGAAATGGACTTGACGCAACGGACGGCACCAATGGAATGACCACAAGGATGGATCAAGCACACTGAAGTGCGTGGGGCAGGAGCCCTTAGGATAAAAAGGCGACGGGATGTCGCCTTTTTTCATTTAAGGCGTTTCATTTTGTGGCTACCGTTGTCACATTTATACAGCGATGAAATGCATGCTTCAGGAGAGATCCACAAACCAGAAAGATGCATAGTTTGTTCACATATCGATACCCCTCAGCCCCTGTAGATACCCCACCAGCTCGTGAACCAGTGTAGTGGGGTTATCCGTTCCACTTTTGCCTTGGCTGAGGTTAACGCACGCTTTGAACGCCCAATTGCCCGTGACAGTGGATCATCAATCAGCTTTTCAAAATACCCACGATCTCCCTTGGCATAATCTGCAATGTATCTTTTTAACTCATCCAATACTTGGCTTCCTGCACTTTTGCTACCCTTCGTACCATAAAAGGGTTTCGTGGTATCAACGAAGTGCAAAAGCAGCCAATATTCGAAACATGGAACGGAATTGATCGCAAAGAAGATCGCCTTTGGTGTGGCACTTTTCACTGCCTGCAATGCTGATCTATAGGTGCTATGCATGTCCCTATCAAACACACAGTAGACACGATCGAATGGAATACCATTGCGTTTTTCGACTTGGTAGAGCTCCTTTGCCCGCTCAACAACATTTATTGGTGCTGAGCCACAATCACCGCTAATCTCAATATTTGTGGAATTCAGCCGGTAATGGTCGCAAAGCTCCTGGAAGTAATGAGGTTCCGTCTTCTCGCCCTCACAAACAATCAGCACTCTGTCGTAACGCTTGTTTGCGCTTTAGTTCTCTAGCCGATTTGGCGCTATGCTTGCGAAAAAAATTATTTGCTCCCATCGCCTTATTGCGCTCGTTTCAATTCACGGGTATAGGGTAACGCACCAAAACGTCCGGCCAAATAGGCCATCTCCAGATTTTCCCGGGTTCTGTAATTAAAGTCTGTGAGAGAAAACAGCTGTGTTGCCTGTGTTTGATCTTTTTCACAAAACCAAATCTGATCACGACGAAACATTTCGCTGCTGAGAATCGAAGTTTCATGGGTAGTAAATACCAGCTGTGCGTTGTTGGGATTAGTTTTATCGTCGTGAAAAAGCTGCACTAAAAAACGCACCAGTTTTGGATGTAAATTGTCGTGCAGCTCGTCAATAATCAGTACATAGCCATTTTCCAGCGTATCCAACCACGGACCGGCAAAAGAGAACAATTTACGGGTACCATCGGACTCATCATTAAAATCGAAAATTACCGCTTTACCCTCATTGTCGAGGTGAACCGTATTCAACTCTGACAGTATCTCTTTGCCCTCAAGTGTTTTGCAAACTTCAGAACGTGCTTCATCTGGCATTTCATCCGGCAAATCCTTGCTGTCGAACACCTTATTTTCAACAACCACATCATCAATACCAACATCCGCTGCTTTCAGGAAATCGATCACTTTGGCCTTGTATTCATTTTTATCACAGAGTAATGCGGTAAACCCCGGCCCCCAGCCAGAAACGCTGGTTATGCGCAAGGTATTATTAAACCAGTCATATACAGGTTGCAGCTGCTGGCTATTAAGCTGGACTGCAGTAGAAAGAAACAGTGCGTTGGCGCGGGTAGATTCTATCCAAAGCTGTTTTTGTCCTTGCAGACTGTTCCCCATTTGCCACTGATCTTGTTGTTCTTTTTCATCCCATTGCCGGGCAAACCAGTGCTGTGCTCTGCCTTTAGGGAAGGCAATCAACCACTCCTCAGTAATCCTCTCCTCCGTTGCTGAAAAACCGTATTGATAACGCACCCCTTGGCTAATAAAAACTATTTCAAATTCAGTTGGCGCATTGCGGCTGGCACTATCCAGGCGAAAAGATTTCACTGGTAGCTCATCCCCACGCCGCATTTCAGTGGCTGATTTATCAACCATACTCGCCATTTTTAGCAGAGCCAAAAGTAAATTGCTTTTGCCCGCAGCGTTTGGACCATAAACAGCACATGAACGAAGCAGTTCGACTCCTGCTAACCCACTGCTTGAAAAACTATTTCCCTTTAAGACATCCGACTCTTTGAGCTTAGACCTGGCCATGCTAAGGGTCTGCCGCTCACGGATTGACCTGAAATTGGCCACACTGAATTCAACCAACATCTCTTTAATCTCCAGCTTATAGACTGTTTCTCCCTGTTTTATAGCTGCATTGAATGCTGAAGGCAAATTACAAATGAATATTTGTCATATTTAGTCAAATAAAAGGAGATATTTTATGAAAAACCTCATTTAGGGGCTTTTTTTCCCACCACTGAAATCTGCGAATAGATTGTTGCTGCAATACCCATTGCAATAATCGCCGCACCCACCCAGGTTAAAAAACCGTATTGCTCATTCAATAACACGGTCGCTGTCAACATGCCGACTACCGCAGCAACATAACCGACCTGACTTAACATCACCGGCCCCCCATAGCGCTGCAGCCTGAAGTAAAGCGGGAAGGTGAGCCCGGCCAGCAGCGCCTGGGTCATGGTCAGTGCCGCCTCACCATAAAGTGGATAAAGCGCCTCTGTACCTTCGATGGAAAGCAGCAAAACAACCAGTATTATGATGGAAACAAGGTGACTCCAGAAGGCGAGGCTATCAGGGCAGGCGCCTTCCGGCCAGTCGATGGTTCTGTAGACATTTGCAGATGCCAGTACCAGTGGAATCAGCAGTGCAGCACCAAGCCAAAAAATGGTCGTAGCATCAGCACTCAAACCACGCCCATAGGCGGTAACCACCGCACCAATGCAACCCAGTGCAATACCAATGACACCGACCAGATTTGGTCCCTTTAATTTGAATATGAGCGCAACTGCCAGTGTAAATACCGGTGATAACGCAAACATCAATCCAGTATAACCGGCACCAACATGGGGAATCACTGAAAACAACAGAATGTTGGGCACTACAAACGAGATCAGCCCGGCAATGCCTACATAACGTAATGTTGCACCACGTGGCAGCTTAAAGCTGCGTTTGACAATGAGGATAGGCAGCAACACCAGACAAGCACCTACCGATACCACCAGCGCCCATGCTATTGCTGAAATGCCGATTTCACCTGCAACCTTGCCCAGCGGAAAATAGAGGCCAAACAGGGTGCCGGTGGCGATCAGTAAAAACAGCGGATTATTGAACACCGCCTTCAAGCGGGAAAGCCACCACGGTGACTGATCTCAGACAGTAACTGGCGCGTGGAGGGTTGTTCACGCGCTCTTAAATCAGCGGGCAGTGTCTCGGGTGCTGCTGGCTTGCCCACGGCAATCGCAATTTCGATTGAGTAGTGATCCGCTATCGCCAACATCTCCCGTGTCCGTTCAAAATCGATACCCGCCATCGCATGGGCTTGGTAACCAAGAGCGGTGGCCTGTAGCGCCAGCATTGCCCACGCGGCTCCGGTATCAAAATGGTGATAGTGAGATTGGCTGCCCTCCCCTGTCTGAGGATCGACGATCATACGCTCCGAAACAACAACAATCAGTGCCGAGGCATCAGCAGCCCAGCCAGCATTGAGCGGGTTCAACAAGCTCAGAAAAGTCGACCAGTGTTCATCGTCACGTATCGAATATAAAAAACGCCACGGCTGAATATTGTAAGCCGATGGTGCCCAACGCGCTGCCTCCAGCATGGTGAGCAGATCACCTTCTGGTAATGGCTGCGCTATAAAGGCTCTGGGTGACCAGCGTTTGATAAAGAGCGGGTCAACGGGGTGGGTCGGGCTTCGTCCCGATTTATTGGTAGCTGAATTCATCACTTATCCCGGTGTCTGGGTAAATTCGATCACGTTAAGGTCGGGATCACGGATAAAAATCGAACGGTTACCGTTGCCAAAGGTGACAGGCCCTTCGGTAATGGTAAGTCCGGCTTTATTCATGAAAATAACCGCCTCTTCGATCAACTCAACATTCAACGCATAGTGGGTGTAACCGGGATATCTCGCTGTCACATCCATCAGTATGTTGCGCGCCCCGTGGTCATCGTTTGCACCATCCAGCAAATTGAGTGTTATCCCGGATGGATGATGTAGCTCGATGACCCGTTCATCCAAATTCTGGCGCTGGGTGGTAAAGCCAAATTGTCGGTAGAAGTCGATTGAACGCTCAAAATCGGCAACCCGTATGCCGATGTGATCCAATTTTTCAATCTTCACTTTCATCTCCTCCGTTACATTTTTAATTTAGTATGAAAATCATAGCTTGTTTCTTATTGACTGATAATCCATCTAAATAGAGAATCACTGTTGAGGTATTCTCAACAATGGAGATAAAAATGGAAGGGTTCAGTGCCATCCCACTCTTTGTTGCCGTGGTCGAAAACGGCAGCTTTTCAACTGCGGCGAAACGGCTGGGCATCTCCCGGTCGGCGGTCAGTAAACGGATCAGCCAATTGGAAGCGAAACTGGGGGTGCAGCTGCTTTATCGCACCACCCGGCGGATAAGCCTGACCGAAGCCGGGGAGTACTATTTTGAAAATGCGGTGCAGGCGCTCTCGTTTGCCACCGAGGCCGAAGACGCAGTGACACAACTGCAAGCAAAACCCCAGGGGCGGCTGCGCATCAACATTCCAATGTCATTCGGGCGGCTGCACATCATCCCGCTGATTCCGGGTTTTCTGGCAAAATACCCCGGTGTAGAGATTGAAATGGTGATGGATGACCGAATGGTGGATCTGGTTGATGAGGGGGTTGATGTGGCGATTCGCGGCGGTGACCTGCCCGACTCAACGCTGATCGCCCGCAAACTGGCACCCATGCGCTACGCGGTGTGTGCCTCACCGCAATACATTGAACAGCACGGCGCTCCACAAACCCCTGAGGAGTTGGTCAACCACAACTGCCTGCTGTTTTCATATGCGGCGAGTGAGTGGTGCTTTATTCACGATGGTAAAACACAACGTATTTCCGTCTCCGGCAACTACCGGGTGAATAATGGCGAAGCGGTGCGTGAAGCACTGCTTCAAGGGGTTGGCGTGTCGAGAATACCAACCTTCATTGTCGGGCCCGATATCGCTGCCGGTCGACTAGTGCCACTGCTAAGTGATTACCCAACACCTCAAAAAGCACTCTATGCGCTGTTTCCCAAGCGTGAACACCTGCCCGCCAAAGTGCGGGTATTTATCGATTATGTGGTGGCCTGTTTTGGTGAAGAGCAGCCTTATTGGGATGAGGGATTGGGGTAGTCAAGGAAGGAAAAAGTCTCTAACTCTCGCCCCACAACCACATTTACCATCCAAAGGTGGCTCCCACCATTATGTACTCCCCTATTGGTTTCTGAATGACATCAGGCTTGATGATATGGTTGAGCTTTACGCGCAATCAGAAAAACCTTTAAAACAAGCTGACCTGTGCAGAGTATTATGAGACCTTTGCACGAAAGATAGTTTTCGCCCCAGCAAGGCAAAAATGATCGAAAAACCGGAGTTTACTGGAGTAAATGAGGATTTTGAGATCATTTTTAACGCCGCTGGGGCGGGAAATATGAATCGTGCAAAGGTCTCATTATAAATTTTAAAGAGGGAGTTTAATGATGAAAAAGCTAATCTTTTGTTTTGATGGCACCGGCAATGAGCCTGAAGATGCGAAGCAGAGCCGGGGGCTGTTTGGTGTGGGTGATCCGGAGGATGAGAGTATCTCCAATGTATTGAAGTTGCATCTGTTACTGGGGGGCGATTTGCAGGGGCGCAATGTTTTTCCTGATCAACAGAGCTTCTATTACCCCGGTGTCGGCACTTATGGCAGCTGGTGGGATAAACTGAGAAACAGAGCACTGGCCCCCCCCGAAGAGGATGTTGGCTCGATTATTAAACGGGCAGTGAGTGATATTTATAACCACTATGAAGCGGGTGATGAGCTGTTTGTTTTTGGTTTCAGCCGTGGTGCGGCGATTGCGCGGCGCTTTGTTTCAATCTTGAGTAGCACACTGCCTGCACTGGGTATTACGGAGGATCCAAAAGTTCGTTTTATGGGGGTGTTTGATACGGTTGCTGCAATTAAACATCCCAATCTGTTTAATGAGAAGATCAAGCCCGCTTCCGATGTGGTATTTGAGGATCGATTTATCTCACCGCTAATCGAAGAAGCGGTGCATCTGTTATCACTGGATGACCGCCGTATCGCCTTCTTTCCCGCCTTGATGAATCAATCGCTGAAGCACGATAATTTACAGGATGCCCGGGTTGAAGAGATTTGGTTTGCCGGGGCTCACAGTGATGTGGGGGGCAGTTTTCGTTACGACGGTCTGTCCGATATTGCGCTACAGTTTTTAATGGAGCGCATGGCGGCCAAGAAGATAGGCCTTGCGGTGCTATCGCCTCTGGATGTGAACTACCGTGATCTCTTCGATGGGCCGGATGAGCTGATTGCGTATGAGGATGTAGTCGTGCAGCCGAGCCACCTCGGGCGCAGCCATGCACAGAACGAAAAGGCGGGAGTTAAAGAGCTGATGTACGACTACCGTATGCCCCGGGTGAGTGTGAATGATGTGCCTTCGGTCTATCCACCAATTATTCACCACAGCGTGCTAGACCGGATGGCGGATGACCGGGACTACCAATCCACAGCAACCATAAAAAACAGGATAAACCCCTACACCAATCAAGCAGTTGGTGTTCGGATCTGGTTTTCAGCGCATGACATTCGTACTTTTGACTCCATTGATGAGGCCAGACAAGCGGTTAACACAAAGCTACACCGGTTAGCGGTTGGCGAGGAGTACTCGTTTAGCGTGAACTCAAATGTCAAATACAACCCCAGCCGCTTGCTGCTCACCGCCGGACAGAAATACCGTTTTACGGTTGATATGAAGCAACGCTGGTTTGACGGCACCATCGCTTGTGGGCCTGATGGCTGGAAGGCAAAAGAGGAGATCGACAACCGTCTGATGCGTTGGGGAATCAAGCTAAAGGAGGGAGGACGTCGCGTGCCAGATGCCGCTTGGTTTGAGCTGATCGGCACTGTCAACCGCAGTGATCAAGAGAGTTTTAGACTCCTGAAGCACACCACTAAAAGCAGCCCTTACAAGTGCTTGCAAGGTGGTGAGCTGTTTGCTTTTGCCAATGACCTTAACAGTAAATACGGCAATAATCTGGGTACGATTGTGCTCTCGGTTACCCGGGTGAGTTGATTGCGGGTTATTGGTTGGGGCTCACGTTTCTGTGAACCCCAATGGCTTCGCAAGGTATAACTTTATTAGTCAGGCTATGCATTCATATCCCGAAATAGACGACACCATCGATAATGGCAAAATCCGCTGACGATTTGATATGCATACCTCTTTCCAGGGAAATATAGTCTTTTGCTTTTGTTGGCAAACCCGATTTTCTCCCCACTAACATCCCACTGTTTATGATGGAATAATTGACAAATTCATTCGAAAAATCGCCACCAGCTCTTGGGGCGGGATCATGAAAAATCAGCTGTTTTGCATTAGAGCCCACCAGCGTCACCCAATGTCCACCAACCCGTTTATATTCATTTTCTCTCTCGTCGTATTGATACCAGCCAATATTGACCCAGGCAGAAGAGCGTCTTGATACTGCTGACTTCAACCGTTCAATATCAGGTCGTTTTACCCCTCTGGAATATGACGTTGGATGTTTGCGCCAACCCTCATACTCCAAATATTCATAGCCGCCAAATAACGCCTTCGATATTTTTTCAACCCCTCTTAATACCCCAGTTGTACCGGTGCCATTTTTAAGGCTGGTGTTCATATACTGTTTAGAGGCGAGTTTTCTAATCAGGGACAGTTGATTTTTTTGATCACCTAACCAGACAAGTGAATTGGATACCGCAACCGGGGCGCAATATTGCTGACCATTACCACTAATTTTTCCTTTAACATCTGTTTGTGTAAAATCCGCTATCTCGTTTATATACTGCGTACTGGATAGACAAATGCTGGGAAAAACAAAAATGAACAGTGTCATTATTTTTTTCAAAAAACAGCTCCGAATTATAAAAATAGAGATTATTGAAAAAACCGTTACAAGAGCTCTACAATATAAATATACAGCAATTAACCATACAAAAGTCTAAACTTACCGCTAGACTACACCGCTACAGATAGAAGAGAACACATTCAAGGGGTAATTGAACGATGTCAAAAAATCCACACACAGTGAAAGTCACAATGAATCTAACTGACCAGGATGTTGATAACACAGATAAAATACGGAAGATATTCCATGCTCGCAGCAATGCGGCGGCTGTCAGTGATGCATTATCTGTAACAGTCACACTGGCCTCAATGATTAGTGAAGGCAAAGAGATTTTAGTCCGAAATAAAAGGGGCGAGATAGAGCGAATCGTTATTGCGGGCCTTGGATAATTTTTGTGTGAAAAAAATATGAATGAGAAAACCCCAGAAGAGACAGAAGTTCTTGATTGGAACTCCGTCCAACAGACCGATTTAAACGATAACGACGACCAAGATCAAAATCGTCGACGAATTACCACCGCCCCTGTTTATCAATCAGATAAACGATTCTATCAAATTGTGGTCTGGTTTCTCGGCTTGACCATGCTCATATGTACCCTTGGCGCAATCGGTCTTGCATCCTACGACAAAGAGATCCCGGACATGATTGTTGCGGTGGGCTCTGCGGCCATAGGTGCGTTGGCCGGATTATTTGCACCAGGCCAACGCTGATTTTTTAGGCGGGTTAGGAAAATACTCGCGAAAATCACCCTATTGGGGTTTCAAGTCTCTTTCTGTTTGCTTTAGTCAGCTTGCTAAGGGATGTAGAAAAAATTAAAGTACCGTTATTGCACCGGATTTTTGTTCGCTCTGTCTAGGCAGGTATTGGGCGCATAGTGGGCTACGCAACGAATACTTGCCTAGACAGAGCGGGCAAAAAGACCAGTAAGAGCGGTATTTTAATGAATTCTACATCCCTTACCACTAAATCATACGAGCCATTGGCCAGGCCTATTATCATCTCATCAGATAACTCGCCATCCAGCAAGCAATCAACCGGTTATTACGCTTTAGCTAATGGTGAAAACAGTGCTTTCAGATCGTCACTGCTAAGCTTTGCCTGATCTTTGCCAGCCCCTTTTTTATAAACGCCATCAATCAATGCCTGTTTTTTGGCCTGCATGGCGAGAATTTTCTCTTCCAGCGTATTTTCGGTAATCAGTTTATAGACAAATACTGCTTTTTCCTGACCAATCCGGTGGGCACGATCTGTCGCCTGATTTTCTGCTGCGGGGTTCCACCAGGGGTCATAGTGAATGACAGTGTCAGCTTCGGTGAGGTTTAAACCCACGCCACCCGCTTTGAGGCTAATCAGGAAAACATCGGCCTGGCCGCTTTTGAAATACTCAATTGCCTCATCACGCTTGCGGGTTTGGCCGGTGAGTTTGCTATAGCTGATGCTGTGCTTTATCAATTGCTGTTCAATGATACCGAGCATTTGGGTGAAGGATGAAAACAGCAAAATACGCCGCCCCTCTTCAACCATTTCCGGTAACAGAGTCATCAGCAGATCCAACTTGGCGGATGACTTCACCGCCTGAGCCTGTTTTAGTTTAAGCAGTTGAGGGTCACAACAGCATTGGCGCAGTTTTAACAGCGCATCAAGTATGGTGATGTGGCTGCGCGCCAGACCTTTGCTGGCAATCGCATCACGTACCTTTTTCTCCATTGAGATGCGAATGCTTTCATACAGTGCCGCCTGTTTGCCCTCTAACGAGACACTGCGGATAATTTCACTCTTCTCGGGCAGTTCGCTAGCCACTTCGCCTTTGGTACGGCGCAACATAAAAGGAGCTATGCGTTTGCCCAACCGTTGCTGCTGTTGATAGTCCTGGTTTTTTTCAATCGGCGTGCGAAACAGCTGCTTAAACTGTCGCGAATCACCGAGCAGACCAGGAAGTAGAAAATCAAACAGCGCCCAGAGTTCACCAAGGTGATTCTCCATCGGTGTACCAGTCAGGCAGAGGCGGTGGTTGCAGTGGATTCGGCGAATCACCTGTGCCGCTTTTGATTTGGGGTTTTTAATAATCTGCGCCTCATCCAACACCAGGTAGTGAAAGGTGTGTTTCAACAGAACCGTTTCATCACGCACCAGTAACGGATAGGTACTGAGAATCAGGTCGTACTGCGTGATATTGTCGAAGTTCTGGTGGCGATCTGCCCCTTGTAAAATCAGCACCTTGAGCGCCGGTGCAAAGTTAGCCGCTTCACGCTGCCAGTTGCTCATCAAGCTGGTGGGGGCAATAACTAGGCAGGGAGCATTCATCCGCCCTTGCTCTTTTTCCAGCAACAGGTGGGCGAGGGTCTGCACTGTTTTGCCCAGTCCCATATCGTCGGCCAAAATACCGCCAAATTGGTACTCACGCAAAAACTGCAGCCAGTTAAGCCCTTGCTGTTGATATTCTCGCAACTCAACCATCAGGCCAGCAGGCGGCTCTGCGGGCTGAATGCCATCAAAATTGTTGAGTTTTTTCCCCAGCTCACGCAACGCTTCGCCACCCTGCCATTGAGATTCGCTGTTACTCTGCTGTTCCAGCTCATCAATTCGCCCGGCATCAAAGCGAGACATCCGTAACGAGCCATCGCTGTTGAGGCTTTCGCTGTTATAAAGTTCATAAAGAATATCGATAATTGGCCGGATTTTTTCGCTGGGCACCACCAGGTATTCGTTGTTTTCCAGTGGAATGGTAAGCAAATCAGGTAACTGCTGCGGGTCATAATGTGTCAGCGCGGTAGTGATGAGTGGTAACAGCGGCCGTTTTTCACCATTGACCTCAATATCAAAGCGCAGATCAAACCAGTCGCTATCACCATCCACTTCGGCATGCCACTCGTCCGAGTGGTGAAAGGTCAGTTTAAACTCTTCATCCCGCTCAATTTCCCACCCCTCTCCGACTAATTGCGGCAGGGTATTTTCCATGAAATTCTGCCAGCGCAGCAGGCCATTCAGATGGTTGTCGACATCCATACTGAGAAAAAGAAGCTTCTGCCCGCTTTCGTCAGTCATGGCGCTAAAACCAAGTGCGGTCATACGCTCAATAGCCGCCTGTTCTTTCTCATAATCACGCCATATCTGAACAAAGGCGCTCTTATTCGTCAGGTTTTCAACTTCATTAAAGGGGCGCGCCGGCACGGCATAATCAGCATAGAGAAAATCCAACTCAATACGGTGAGCATCTCGCACCAGCCCCGGCATAACGGTGAGACGGATTCTCGGTTGTGGTGGCTGTTTGATTTTGGTGGTTTTGACCTCTTCAGGCGGCGGCACGGTATTTGGCAGGGTAAGCATCAACTTTTGACTGAAGCGGCTCAGGTGCGAAGCCGGAACATTCACCGGGCTGAGTAATTTTTTAAATTGTTTGACGCTGTAGTCAGCATTATTCAGCAGGCCCATCACGTTATCGGTTTTATCAATGTAGAGTGCCGGGGTCGTGATGACCGGCTCTCCTCCATTCGTGACGCTGTATTTCAATCGGGCATTATCCTCTTGATCACGCAGCCATTCGATATGAAAGGTTCGATTTTCGCCAAACTGAAGCGCGGGAGCAGTGCGGTTCAGCCAGTGACAACGCCCAGTTTCGATCATTTTTTTGATCGCGGCAAAACCGATCTCCCCTTCGAAAAGCAGTGGTGCAGCCCAGCTCATTTTTGGGCAGGCTTCCAACAGACAAGCAACCTCCATATCAGCTTCCTGCACATATTCGGGGCGATAATAGTCGTTCATGAGCTGCCCTGGACTCGCTGAGCGCCCTTTTGCAAAACCACCCCGTTTCAACTGCCGGGTGATTAACAGCTCTACGGTAAGCTCTCCAGGCCGTGTTGCTGGCTTTAGCAAATAGAGTAAAAAGTCACCGCTTGTCCGTATCTCCTTCTGGCTACCACTCTCAATAAACTCATCCAGCCAGTTCATACAACTATCGGTCGATACTTTGCCTCGCTGTGGCATTGCATACTCAAGTTGATACTGTAAACAGGCGGCCACCACATGCTTGCAATTGTGTCCCAGTGGACAGCTACAGGTGCCAAAAATATCGACCTGCCCCAGTATCCACTCGATTTCGATCACTTGCTTGTAGGGAGAAGAGCCACTGCCAAGGGTTTTTGTCCGCAGCTCCACTTTATGTTCACTCTCCACAGAAATCGTCACAGAGAGCACGCGGCCTGTATTAAAATAACCTCTGCCACGGTTGAAATAGCTGTTGGAAAAGTTGCTTCGAATATCACCAAGTTTTAGTTGTTTGATCATTTGACTCAAAAATAGAATAGTGGGGTTTATTTTACTGCCAACCGTCTCAAATACAGGCCAACAAACTCAGGTTGTCACAAGAAAACAGTGTATATGATTCTGAAGATTTAAGAAAAGTGGTTGCTCGGCACAAAACGTAATGCCACACCATTATTGCAATAGCGCAACCCGGTTGGCTCTGGGCCATCTTTAAACAGGTGCCCCTGGTGCCCACCACACCGGGCGCAGTGGTATTCGGTGCGTGGGTAGATCATTTTAAAGTCTATTTTGGTTTCAACTGCACCGGCTATTTTATCGAAAAAACTGGGCCAACCGGTGCCGCTGTCATATTTCATCTCAGAGTGAAACAGCGGCAAGTCGCAACCGGCACAGTGGAAGGTACCCTTGCGTTTCTCATCATTCAGAGGGCTGCTACCAGCACGTTCGGTACCTTCATTACGCAGTATTTCGTATTGCTGCTCATTAAGGCGTTCACGCCACTCGGCATCACTCATGATGATTTTCTCTATCTTAAGGGGTTGCTCTGCCATGGAAAAACGCATCAACAGTGGTGTTGTGCCCAGTGCTGCCAATGCCAATAGGAGTTGTCGTCTGTTCATGCTCTTTCTCCAAACAATCATGTGAATGAAACCTTGCATATTATTATGCCGGGACGCTTAAATCCAGACTATAATGGTATGGTACTTAAAACATACTTGGCGCAATTTCCCCCGGCAAGCGCCTTGTGAACAGCGCCGAAAAATATGACAGGAGCATAACCATGAGTTTTGAACTCGCACCGCTACCCTACGCAATGGATGCCTTGGCCCCACATATTTCGGCTGAGACTCTTGAATACCACTACGGTAAACATCACCAAGCCTATATTACCAATTTGAATAATCTACTGGAAGAGAGTGCCTTTGATGGGGCGAGTCTTGAGGAGATTATTCTTAAATCATCCGGCCCGTTGTTTAATAATGCGGCCCAGGTGTGGAATCATACTTTTTACTGGAACTGCTTAAGCCCCAATGGTGGTGGAGAGCCTAGTGGTCGTCTGGCCGATGCCATCAAGCAGCAGTTTGGTTCGTTCGCGGCGTTCAAAGAGCAGTTCAGCCAATCCTGTGTCACTAATTTTGGTTCTGGTTGGACTTGGTTAGTTGAAAATGGTGCCGGTGATCTGGAGATTGTAAACACCGGCAATGCCGATAATCCGATGACCAGCAAAAAAGTGCCACTGATGACCTGTGATGTCTGGGAGCACGCCTACTATATCGATTATCGCAATGCGCGCCCCCAATATGTTGAGGCGTTCTGGTCGCTGGTTAACTGGGATTATGTGGCGGAAAACTTTGAGCCCTAACTCAACCACCATGCACTAAAAGTGCATAGTTTTGACTAGCGTACCAAGACTAATAAAAAAGGGACTCATTCGAGTCCCTTTTTTTCAAACACCCTATCGCCATCTAAAGATGGCTCCTACGGACGAATTGGCGGATTAGCTATCGCTTACCGGCTTCCTCTTCCATCTGCTCCAGGCTGATATGGCGAACATCGCGCCCTTTTACCAGATAGATCACATATTCACAGATGTTGCGTGAGTGGTCACCAATACGCTCCAGAGCGCGGATCGTCCACATCAGATCCAGTGAACGGCGAATGGTGCGTGGATCTTCCATCATGTAGGTAATTAACTGGCGCATCAGTGATTCGTATTCACGATCCACTTTGATATCTTCCTGGGCCACTTTCAGCGCCGCATCCACATCGGTACGTGCAAAGGCGTCCAGTGCATCGTGCAGTATCTGACGAACACGATTACCGAGATGTTCAATTTCGATGCCGTGCTCACTATTATTGCCTGACTCAGCCAGCGCGGTGGTCATTTTAGCCACCTTGCCGGTCTCATCACCAATCCGCTCAAGGTCGGTAATGGTTTTGATGACAGAAACAATTAACCGAAGGTCACTGGCGGCTGGCTGGCGGCGAGCCAGAACCTGGGTGCACTCTTCATCAATCGCAACTTCAAGCGCATTAACCTGATAATCATCCTTAATCACCTGTTCGGCCATGGCCGCATCACGGTTGCTATAGGCTTGCAGTGCATTGTTCAGTTGCTGCTCAACCAGGCCACCCATGGCCAGTACTTGATTGCGTATCTCTTCCAGCTCTTGGTTATAGCGCTGAGAAATATGGTGACCAATATCAATTTTGTCCATTCTTTCCTCCTATCAATTCAGGCGACTAACCGTAACGGCCGGTAATGTAGTCTTCCGTCTGTTTTTGTCTCGGGTTGGTAAACAACGTGTCAGTATCGGCAAATTCGATCATGTCGCCCATATACATAAAAGCAGTATAGTCAGAAACCCGGGCCGCCTGTTGCATGTTGTGGGTAACAATTACGATGGTGTAATCATTTTTTAGTTCATAAATCAGCTCTTCGATCTTCAATGTAGAGATCGGGTCCAGTGCTGAGGCGGGTTCATCCAGCAACAGCACTTCGGGTTCCACCGCAATCGCCCGGGCAATAACCAGACGCTGCTGCTGACCACCCGACAGACCCAGAGCTGAGTCATGCAGACGATCTTTAACCTCGTCCCAAAGTGCGGAACCTTTCAGGGATTTTTCCACCGACTCATCCAGAATGCGGCGATCTTTGATGCCCTGCAGACGCAAACCGTAGGCGACGTTCTCATAGATCGACTTGGGGAATGGGTTCGGCTTCTGGAAGACCATGCCGATGCGTCGGCGAAGCTCTACCGCACTGACCGACTTATCGTAGATGTTCTCACCTTCCAGCAAAATTTCCCCTTCAACACGGGCACCATCCACCAGATCATTCATACGGTTAAAGCAGCGCAACAGTGTTGATTTACCGCAACCACTGGGGCCGATGAAAGCGGTGACACGCTTTTTGGTGATATGCATATCGATGCCATTCAACGCCTGCTTTTCACCGTAGAACAGTTTCAGGTTTTTGACTTCAAGGCTGCACTCCTCCTCGCCTGATGATTTCTGGCGATTACGGCCCAATGCCTCGATATTGACACCGTGTGTTTTTGCTTGAGAATCACTCATAATACGCTTCCATTAACTCTCTAGGGCGCGGTATTTTTCGCGCAGATGATTACGTATTGCGATCGCCGCCAGATTAAGCGCAACAATCACCATAACGAGCAGCAGTGCCGTGGCATAAACCAGTGGCCGTGCCGCTTCAACGTTTGGACTTTGGAAACCCACATCGTAGACATGGAAACCCAGGTGCATAAATTTTCGATCCAGGTGCAGGAACGGCGCTTCGCCATCCAGCGGCAGAGAAGGGGCCAGTTTAACCACACCCACCAACATCAACGGGGCCACTTCACCGGCGGCCCGGGCGACTGCCAGAATCAAACCGGTCATCAGTGCCGGGCTGGCCATCGGGATAACAATACGCCATAGCGTTTCAGCCTTGGTCGCTCCCAGCGCCAGTGAGCCTTCACGCACCGAGCGGGGAATACGTGACAACCCCTCTTCGGTAGCAACAATCACCACTGGCAGGGTCAACAACGCCAGGGTAAGTGAAGACCACAAAATGCCCGGCGTACCGAAGGTAGGCGCGGGCAGTGCCTCGCGGAAGAATAGTTGATCGATATTGCCACCAAGGAAGTAGACAAAGAAGCCCAAACCAAACACACCGTAAACAATCGATGGCACACCGGCCAGATTATTGACCGAAATACGAATCATCTGGGTCACCGGCCCCTGCTTGGCGTACTCCCGCAGGTAGACCGCTGCCACCACACCCAGTGGCGTCACAAAGACGGTCATGATCATCACCATCATCACCGTGCCGAATATGGCCGGGAAAATACCCCCCTCGGTATTGGCTTCACGGGGGTCGGCACTGACAAACTCAATCACCTTGGCGATGTAGTGGCCGATCTTGTCAAACACTCCCATGCTGTTGGGGTAGTAGGCCCGGACAATCATGTGCAGGGAGATCTCTTTTTGATTTCCCTCTGAATCACTAACCGTAATGCTGTCGCGCTTACTCTTCTCGTAGAGTTTATTCAGCTGGCCCATTAACACCTGATACTCAGCATCCAGCCCCTGTTTAGCTTCCTCAAGACGGCCATAGGGTGCCGGGTCGGTCACCTCATCCAGCTCCAGTGAACGCTTTGCTAGGCGCAGCTTCTCCATGCGGTAATTGACCGAACCGATAGCACCCTTTTCGATAGTTTTAATCTGATCATGCAGGTCCAGCGACCGCACCATGCGCCTATCCAGTTCTGCACGTGCCGCATCACCCTCGGCCACAACGTTGCCACTCTCTTTTACCTGCAGCAGATGGCCGAAAAAGTTGCCCCACTCGTGGCGCTCCAGCACCATCAGATGTTCGGGGTAGCTGGTTTCACCAATACTGGGCTCAATAATCCAGCGGAAATCCTGACCATAGAAGTCACGATTACCCACCTTGAACAGATAGCGTTTAACCAGATCATCATCAGAAGGCAGATAGAGCCCAGCCTCACGTAGCTGGATACTGGGCACCATCTCATGCTCATGAAACTCACCCACTTTGACGATTTTGCTCTCGGCATCCAGCTGGTACTCAATTTGAGCTAGGTCAGCAGGCCAAAAATAGCCCAAGCCGCGCAGAGCAATCAGTGCCAACACACCAAACACCATCAACAGTGAAAGACTCACTGCGCCAGCACTGGTCCACACCCAGGGTGTACCAGTACTAAACCATTTTTTTAAATCACTCTTGCCAGACATCAACATCCCTCACTCGGATCGGGGTGTACCACTTATTAATTCAGTTAACTTAGGGATGTAGAAAAAATTAAAGTACCGTTATTGCACCGGATTTTTGTTCGCTCTGTCTAGGCAGGTATTGGGCGCATAGTGGGCTACGCAACGAATACTTGCCTAGACAGAGCGGGCAAAAAGACCAGTAAGAGCGGTATTTTAATGAATTCTACATCCCTTACAGTGAACTGTACTTTTTACGCAGGCGCTGCCGCACCACTTCTGCCAACGTATTGAAGAAGAAGGTGAAGGCAAACAGCACCAGTGCCGCCAGGAACAGAATGCGATAATGGGTACTGGCCACTTCTGACTCGGGTATCTCCACCGCAATATTGGCCGACAGGGTACGCAGCCCCTGGAAGATACTCATATCCATAACCGGGGTATTACCGGTTGCCATCAAGACAATCATGGTTTCACCCACCGCACGGCCAAAGCCGATCATTACCGCTGAAAAAATACCGGGGCTGGCGGTTAACAACACAACGCGCCACATGGTTTGCCAGGGTGTTGCCCCCAGTGCCAGTGAACCATGGCTTAAATGACGGGGTACACCAAACACAGCATCTTCGGCAATCGAGAAGATGGTTGGTATGACTGCAAAACCCATCGCAAGACCGACCACCATCGCATTACGTTGGTCAAAATTGATGCCCAGTTCATTGGAGAGGTAATGACGCATATCCCCGCCAAAGAAGGCGTTTTCAATGCCGGGGCTGAAACCAAAAGAGACCCACAGTGCCAAAATAATAACCGGCAGTAACAGCGCGGCTTCCCAACCCTCGGGAACCGCATGACGTAGTTTGCGGGGGGCAAATTGCCAGGCAAACGCCGCAGCGACAATCGCGGCGGGCACCAGCATCAACATAAGGAAGATGCCGGGCAGGTGTTTTTCGATGAAGGGGGCCAGCCACAAGCCCGCCAGGAAACCGAGAATAACCGTCGGCAGCGCCTCCATGATCTCGATGCTGGGTTTAACGATATTGCGCATTTTGGGGGCCATGAAGTAGGCGGTATAAATCGCACCCAAAATGGCCAGTGGCATCGCCACCAACATCGCATAAAAAGCCGCTTTCAAGGTACCAAATGAGATCGGAACCAGACTGTATTTTGGCTCAAAATCACTGCTTGAAGATGAGGATTGCCAAGTGTACTCCGGCTCTTCATAGCTTTCGTACCACACTTCACCCCACAATGAAGACCAGGAGACTTCCGGGTGTTCGTTATGAATTTTCCAGAACTGCATCGTTCCGTTCTGCTCTTCAAACCACATCGCACTGGAGCGTGGGCTAATGGCAATGGCGTTGATTGGTGTATCGGCCAGTGGTTCGACCAGCAGGGTTCGGTGAGCGGTGCTGTGGTAAAGGCCAATATTGCCTTCACGATCAGCGGCAACAAAACCCTTGCGCCCCGACTCGATAGCGATTTTATCAATCGGATTATCTTGATCTTCAAAGCTGCGAATCAGCGTCAACACTTTATTATTGTGTTCATCACGCACCGGAAACCACTGGCTAACCTGTCCGCTGGAATCACCCACCAGCAACGAGATACCGCCGGTCAAAAACATCGCACTGGTCACCCGCTCCCCCTGTTCCACAATGCGCAGGCGCTGCTCTAACTCAGGCTCTTCCTTGTCACGAATATTGAAAAAAGCCAGCTCGCCACTCTGGTCAATCGCATAGACTTTATCTTGTTCCTGTCCCATCAGCAGGTAGACCAGGGTGCTGGCATCATAATTGAGGGTGAGGTTCTCCTGTTCCAGCTCGAACATCCCCTCCTCCATCATCGACTCCTCTTTCATGAGGTAAGTCATCACCAAGCGGCCATCATTGGTCGCTGCCACGATGGTGGCCTCTTCCTCACCATTCTGGAAAGCGATGTCGCTTAGAATATCGCCCTCATCATCAATGGTGATCGGCTCTTCGCCAAAGGGGTAGAGAATTTGCGGGGTGATTTTACGCAGGTCATCGGGGAAGGTGACTTTGTAGTGATGCTTAACAACCACTGCCTGACCATTTGAAAGGCCATAAACAACCAAACCGTGTTCAAGCGCTGTCGAGGCGAAGGCACTGACAATGGCACCGGCAGGTAGCTCAATCGCCTCGCGGTAGCGCAGTGAGCCATCGACCAGATTATAAAACTCAGCCACCCCTGCACGGGTAAAACGCACACCGATTTCGTTCTGCTCTTCCATTGCCAGATAAAGGGTTTCATTGGCATGGGTACCATCAATTTTGTAACTGGCCACCAGATCAATTTCAGCGGCTTTGAAGAGGGGAACCACCACAAAAAGCAGGTAAAAGAAAATAAGTGCAATCGCTAAAATAACACTGGTGCCACCAATGGTTACTGCATATCGGGCAAGCACGTCCTTCACCATACGCATTTTGTTATGGCGCGCCCGCGCTGCGGTCGTCTTGTCTATATTCGTTTCGGCAGTCATATACGTAGCCACTGTTATTGTGGAAGCAAATTTAGCGGCCAATTATGACAGCAATATGACACCATTGTAATAGCCATCTCACCACACCATACCCGTCTATATTTAAGGGCATGAATTTGCAGGATTAATGGGGTTTTGCTTTGTATTACGCTATTTTTTTGGCACTCAACTACCATGCACTAAAAGTGCATAAGTTGCTCTTGAACTGACAAATATCGAACCGGCTGAAGCCTCGACCTCCAAAACCCTCTTGGTTAGAAAAGAAGGGATTTGGAGGTCGAGGCTTCAGCCGGTATTTTTACATCATTCTCAACTGGCATACATGCGTACCGAGATTAATAAAAACCCCGCATAAGCGGGGTTTTTAACTGTCTACCCGGTTATTTTCAACGTAGCTTGGCGAGCTCTTTCTTCGCAATCGCGGCAGATACCGGCACATAGCCATCTTTCATCACCACCTCTTGACCCACTCTTGAAAGCACCAACTTGAGGAACTCATACTCCATGGGTGGCAGGGGTTTGTTGGGATGTTTGTTCACATAAACATACAAGTAGCGCGACAGCGGGTATTTTCCTGAGCCTGCGGTCTCATTATTGGCAGGCACAAAGGGCTTGCCTGGCTTCTTGGCAATCGGCAACAGTTTCACTCCGGCCGTCTTGTAGCCAATGCCCGAGTAACCAATCGCATTCAATGAGGCGGTCACTGACTGCACCACCGAAGCAGAACCAGGCTGCTCATTCACCGTGTTCTTGAAATCGCCCTTACACAATCCCTTCTTTTTAAAATAGCCGTAGGTGCCGGAAACCGAGTTACGCCCAAAAAGCTGAATATCACGCTCACTCCAGCTGCCAGTTAAACCCAGATCACCCCATTTGCGAATATCGGCGTCAATGCCACAGCGGCGGGTTGATGAAAAAATGGCATCAACCTGGGGAATCGTCAGCCCTTCAATCGGATTATCCTTGTGCACGTAGACTGCCAAAGCATCAATTGCAACCCGTACTCCAGTTGGTTTATAACCATGTTTTTTCTCGAAAGATTCAATTTCCTTGCTCTTCATCTTACGACTCATCGGCCCCATGCTGGCGGTTCCTTCACTTAACGCCGGGGGAGATGTTGACGAACCTGCCGCCTGAATCTGCAGATTCACATTGGGGTAAGTACGTTTAAACTCCTCGGCCCACAGTGTCATCAGGTTGGCCAGTGTATCTGAACCCACACTGCTCAGGTTACCCGACACGCCACTAGTGCGCTCATATTCTGGCAATTCTGGATCCACTTGAGCACCAGCAACCACGACGCTTGATAGCAGGCTCAGTGCGATACCGCTTGTAATGACTCTCTTTAACATTTCATTTCCCCAGACAAGGTTTGGATTCATCAAAGTTGACAGCGCTATTATTTACATAAAAAGTAACAGTTGTATTAAACATTTATGACGATTTTGTGACAGCCGTTTCTTGAAGGAAGCTCTGAACAAGGCTCAACGGGAAGCGGCTGCGAAAAACACTCCCCTTACCAACCATGCTTTCAATGGTCAAATGGCCATCGTGATGATCCAATATGTGTTTGACGATCGCCAGACCCAGGCCGGTTCCCCCGGCATCACGGGAACGCCCCACATCCACCCGGTAGAACCGTTCAGTCAAGCGAAAAATATGTTGTGGGGCAATTCCCACCCCGGAATCCTCAACTTCAAAACAGGCACCCGACTCGGTAAGATACCAGCGGATAACAATGCGGCCACCCGCCGGGGTGTAGTGTACGGCATTAAAAATCAGATTAGTGAACACACTATAGAGCTGCGACTGATTGCCTCGCAAGCTGATTGAACCATCAATCTCCACGCTAATGACCTGTTTTTTATCACCACTCAACTCTCGCCCCTCCTCCGCCACAAGACGAATCAGCGAGGGAATATCAACCACTTCGCGGTGAATCTCCCGGGGGCTGGTTTCCAAGCGAGACAGCATCAACAAATCGTCGACTATCGAGGTCATGCGCAAGCTCTGCTCATACATCACTTTAACCGGAGAGCCCCACTGGGTTTTAGCGAGATCATTCGGTGAATCGGCCATCGTCTCCAGATAACCATTAATCACCGTCAACGGGGTGCGCAACTCATGGGAGGCATTGGCCACAAAATCACGCCGAGTCTCCTCTAGGCGATGCAACTGAGAGACATCCCGAGCCACCAACAGGCGACGGTCATTTCCGTAGGGAATCACAACAATTGATAACATCACCCCTTCATGGTCGGGAGATGGCATTTCAAGTGGCTCACCGTTATTTGGGTTACGAAGAAAGGCCACAAAGGAGGGGACACGAATCAAGTTATCAATACGTTGTGTCAGATCTTGCGGGTGGTTTAACCCCAATTGGTGTTGAGCTGCCTTGTTAAACCACTCAATTTCACTGCCATGACGCAGTACCACGGTGGCATCAGGCATCGCCTTGGTCATCATTTTAAAGCGATTAAGGTAGCTCACCAGCAGTTTTTTACGCTTACGCTGGCGCTTCTGAGAACGATAAAAAAGATAATAAACCTCACCCCAAACACCATCGACATCGGGTGGGTTGTAACTTTTTGAGTGACGCAGCCGGGCATCTAGACGATAAAGTGCCCGCAGATGAAAAAACAGAAACAGGGCCAACACCAGACAGACCAGCAACAGCGCATGACCCACCAATAAACCAATCAACAGCGCGGCCAACAGTGACAAGCCTATTCGCCATAGCTCTGCGACCCACTGCGCACTCACTCACTACACCTTTGTTGAAAAGCGATAGCCAGACCCCCGCACTGTTTGCACATACCGGTCATAATATTCAGATTCCAATGCTTTACGTAAACGGCGAATATGCACGTCCACTGTGCGTTCATCAATGTATACATTGCCACCCCAGACACGATCAAGCAACTGTCCACGGCTAAATACCCGCTCAGCATGGGTCATAAAAAAGTGCAATAGACGAAACTCAGTCGGCCCCATCTCCAGTGAAGCATCATTTGCGGTTACGCGGTGGCTCGACATATCCAGTCGCAGCCCCTCGATATCAATCACATCCTCTGTCAGCAAGGGCGAGGTGCGACGCAAAACCGCTTTGATCCGCGCCTGCAGCTCTTTCACCGAAAACGGCTTGGTAATATAATCATCGGCACCCATATCCAGACCGCGTATTTTATCCAGCTCATCACCCCGCGCCGTCAACATAATGATCGGAATATGCCGGGTCGCCTCATCCTTCTTAAGAGTACGCGCATATTCGATACCGCTCACATCCGGCAGCATCCAGTCCAACAGAATCAAATCAGGCATACTGTCCGCAATAGCAATACGGGCATCGGCAACACACCCAGCCTCAAACATCTCATAACCTGCCTGGGCAATCGTAAAACAGACCATCTCACGAATAGCCGCCTCATCCTCAACCATTAAAATCTTTACCGGCATAATAATAAATATCCGCAACTCATCAATTCGAACCATTAATATAGGATAGATGTGACAACGTCGTGACATCAAACCCAAGAACTCACAACCCAACCGGCTAAAGCCTCGACCTCCAAAGAGTGTGTGGGGGGGGCGAGAATTTAGCCGGTCAATTATGAAAAAGAGCGCAGCCTGTTTTTCCCTTCAGGGTTGACGCACACGCTTTTTCAATCTCATCCAGAGCGGCTTCTCCCAATAGATCTTGTGCCATCACAAACAGTGTTCGCTCTTCAAATCGTATGTGGCTCTCAAGAAGCTCGCCAAAGCGAACTAAATGATCGGCGGGGTCGTTGGGAGAGTCTGTCACAAGCTCGCGCAGTTGCTGGTGTTCAGAATAAAGTTGCTCGGCAACAGTGTTTTCACCGCTCTTTTTCAAGGGTGCTGCAATGTGGGTCTCTTCGATCTGGAAATGTGGTTCAAGCTCAGTTTGACATGTTTTTTTCACCTGCTCCCAAAGTGCGACTCTTTGCGACAATGTCGAGTCAGTAGGCAGCCGCTTGGCTCTTCTTGCCAGTACCAGGCACTGGTGGTGATCTACTGATAATTGACGAAGCTGGCTTGCGCGTTTCACGAGATTAACCGCCTGAATGGGTAGAAGGATAGATCACTCTGCCTCATCGATGCCAAAGAATCCACTCTGCCTCCAGAGGAACAAGCGCTTGCGGGTGAGCAGCGATGACACGGGGGGTGTAGTCGGTTGCCAGTCGGTCTGCGGCCACTGACCCGCTGTACAGGTAGGCATTAGCGCTACCGGCGAGTCGCGCTCCACGACTCAACGACTGACGCTGTGGTGGTTGCTCTTCGTCCAGCGGATCGGCATAGAGCTCCACACTCACGTCAGATGCAGGCAGATCATCGAGGTAAACTTGCACTTCGAAATGGTGATGCTGCGCCCGCTGCTTTGAGCTGACATTTCCGAAGTGAATCCACCGCCAGTGCTGTTTGAACCGGTGATACCACGCCTCCAGTTCCAGCGCAATATGGGTATCGCTGCTGCGTTGCCGATAGGCATCAGCCAGCGGCAAATAGTAATCCTCGGTGTATTCCCGCATCATCCGGTTGGATGAGAATTGTGATGTTAAGCGCCCCATACTTTCACGCATCCGTTTCACCCATTCGATAGGCAGCCCCTGTTCATTGCGGCGATAGAAACAGGGAACCACTGCCTCTTCCAGCAGCCGGTAAAGTTGCTGCGCCTCTTCGACATCCCAGGCGGCGATATCCTGATGCTCTTCACCATCGCCCAGTGCCCAGCCCAACTCGGGGGTATAGGCTTCAGACCACCATCCATCCAGCTCCGACAGATTGAGTCCACCGTTGACCAACACCTTCATGCCGCTGGTGCCACTCGCTTCCCAGGGACGGCGCGGGGTGTTGATCCAGAGATCCACCCCTTGGGTCAGTTGCTCTGCCACCCCAAGGTCGTAATCTTCCACAAACACCACTCGCTCAGCCACACCGTTGTTTTTGATAAATTGATGCCACTGACGCAACATCCGCTTGCCTTCCGCATCCTTTGGGTGGGCTTTGCCAGCGATCACCAACTGCACAGGGCAGTCACGATGGGTGAGTAGTTGCACCAGACGCTGGCTATCTTGCAGCAGTAGATTGGGACGTTTGTATTCAGCAAAGCGCCGGGCAAAGCCGAGGGTCAATACATCTGGATCAAAAATGTCGCTATCCACCCCAGCCCTCGCCTGCTCTTCACCGCGTCCACGGTGCTGTCGTTCCAGCCGTTGACGCAGAAATACAATCAACCGTCGACGCCCTTCTGCGCGGAAATGCCACAACCGTTCATCAGATAAACGGCGCAGATCATCCTCAATTGTCTCCATGGTGCCACGCCAGCGAGATTTGCCACAGGCTTCGGTCCACAGTGCATCAGCAGCAGCGGAGTCCCAGCTCGGCACGTGGATGCCGTTGGTCACATAACCCACCGGTACCTCAGGCCGTGGCCAGCGGGGAAACAGTGGCTGGAAAATTTGACGACTCACTTCGCCATGCAAACGACTGACGCCATTCACAGCACCGGCCCCACGCACCGCCAGGTAGGCCATATTGAAAGGCTCGCTTTGATCCTCGAAATTCAGCCTTCCCAGTGCCAGAAGCTCATCCAGAGTGACCCCGCACGCCGCTGCAAACTCACGAAAATAGCAGCCAAACAGCTCGGGGCTAAAACGATCAAAACCGGCTGCCACCGGAGTATGGGTGGTGAACAAGTTGCCCACCCGGGTCGCCCGCAACGCCACTTGAAAGGGTTGATCATGCTGTTGCATAAAACACCGTACTCGCTCAAAAATAGCGAACGCGGCATGACCCTCATTGAGGTGACACACCGGGCAATCGATATTCAACGCCTCCAGCAACCGCCAGCCCCCCATCCCCAGCACCACCTCCTGTTGCAGGCGCATCTCTGCGCCACCACCGTAGAGTTCACTGGTAATTGCCCGATCACCGGGGTTGTTGAATGGGTCATTGCTATCCAGCAGCAACAGGGTACGGCGACCCACCTGCCCCCGCCAGGTACGCAGACGCAGAGGCCGACCAGGCAGCTCCAGTGTGATATGCACCCACTCACCATGATCATCACGTAGCGGCACCACCGGCAGCATGGTTGGGTCGTTGTAGGGGTAGAATTCAATCTGCTCTCCCTCGGCATTCAGTGCCTGGCGAAAATAGCCCTGCTGGTAAAGCAGTCCGACGCCAATCAAAGGGACATTCAGGTCACAAGCAGTCTTCAAATAATCCCCGGCCAGCACCCCCAGGCCACCGGAGTAGATCGGCAGTGATTCACAAATACCAAACTCCATGCTGAAGTAGGCGATATGCCCCGCAAAAGCACTACCAATGGTTTCAGAAAACCAGGACTTGCCTTCAAAGTGGGCCTCCCGCGCATCGAGTTGCTGCTGCAATTTCTCAAGAAAGGTTGCGTCAGATGCCAGCGTTTTCAGCCGTTGATCAGAGACCGTCTCCAAAATCAACCAGGGGTTAGCTGTCGCCTCCCATAAGCTGGGGTCCACTTGATGCCACAGGAGATCCGCGCCATGATTCCAGCTCCAGCGCAGGTCGAGCGCCAGAGTTGCCAGCCCATTCAACGGCTCAGGCAGAGTACGGGGACGATAGTGATTTGTCTGCATGCTTACATCCTTTGGTCGAACGAAACGTTCAGCCCTCGGTAATAAACTATAGCCCTTACAAAAAAATCAACACATCCGCCGACTCACTGGCCGTCAACACCTCGCGTGAAATGATGACAAAAAACCAAATCGAATCCGTGATCTCTTCTATTGTGAGACCTTTGCACGAAAGATAGTTTTCGTTCCAGCAAGGAAGAAATGATCGAAAAACCGGAACTTACAAGTGTAAATTAAGCTTTTGAGGTTATTTTTAACGCCGCTGGATAGGGAAATATGAATCATACATGTGCACCATGTAATAGATGACGTGACGGGCATGAGGAAAGCTCGGTACATTCCTCCCAACATCTGGCCTTGCCTTACCCAGGGAAGGTGCTTCGGCTAGCAAGCGAATGGTTTTCCGGAGTTCCGATAAATACTTTTGAGACTGAGAGGAACCCATTGCTGTATTGTAAACTAGCGAATTTCGACCAGATCCAATTGAGCGTCTGGGGTTAAGGTAACTGCAGATCACGACAGAAGGGGAGTGGAACGTATGCAACCACTGATGCAATTGCTTCAGAAACAGCGGTTATTTTCGAAAAAGCCCGGTAACTATTCAGGTAGCAAGTTTTTCCAAAAAAAAACAAAAAAGTTCTTGACACGCTTTTCGTGTGAAAGCGCACGAAAACCACAACATGTAATCCTCTTATAAAACCAGCCATAGCCTCCCACTGA
>UOFP01000253.1_pt1 | contig 28041 bp, 24 predicted proteins | sample 1988921 | NCBI WGS metagenome assembly UOFP01 (sample SAMEA4712195, study PRJEB27164) | hydrothermal vent metagenome | biome: marine basaltic hydrothermal vent biome; feature: marine hydrothermal vent; material: mineral | place: Pacific Ocean | collected 2011-06-14/2011-07-23 | depth 1719 m | reverse complement strand
CATCCCTAAGAGTGCACCAATTTTGAATTATTCTTTCTCTTCATCTGTCGCTTTGGGAAAGGCTGACAAAAATTTTGGCTCAATGCCCCCTACTCTCTGAGCAAGTTTTTCTAAATCGTGAGTGCTTGGTTTATACCGAGTGAAAACCAAAAGAATAGTGCCATATAATCTCTCTGTTGCCTGATGCAGTTCAAAAACGGCTTTAGGCAAGTTCCCCCCTGTCTAGACAAGCTTGGTAATCAATTAAAAAGTGAGAGTCAGCCGATAAGCCGGGTTCTGTCGTGGACAACCATTCATCTAGGGTATGCGTTACCACATACCTCAAGCAACCTACCCGGGAACAGTGCGGGTCACACCATTGTTCCCCTATTTGGTCTTGCTCCAAGCGGGGTTTACCTTGCCGCCGAACGTTACCGCCGACGCGGTGCGCTCTTACCGCACCATTTCAACCTTACCGGTGCCCCGAAGGGCACTTAGGCGGTATATTTTCTGCTGCACTTTCCGTAGGCTTTCGCCCCCCAGGCGTTACCTGGCGCTTTACCCTATGGAGCCCGGACTTTCCTCGATACCTTGCGGTAGCGCGGTTGCCTGGCCAACTCTCGGCGCGGAGTATAGCACTCTAATCCCCCGAATAACGCATAATTTGAGACCTTTGCACGAAAAATATGAATCGTGCAATTACTCTTCTGATTTTAAACGCAACCCCAGTTCGTACAAGGCATTCTTCTTTAAACCAGTCAGTTTCGCTACAATCGCTGCTGCTTTTTTGGGTGGTTGCAGCGCCATCAATTCGATTAACAGTGCTTGTGGATCAATCTCCACCCGCTCCAAGCTTTGTGATGGTTCTGCGCCATGCACCAGCACCACAAACTCACCACGCCGTTGATTGTCGTCTGCCGCCATCCATTCGCATAACTCGCTGAGTTCGGCACGGTGAACCGTTTCAAATGTTTTGGTTAGCTCACGAACCACTGCGGCTTGGCGCTGTGCACCAAAAAGGTCAACCATGTCATGAAGTGAGTCAAAAATTCGGTGGGTTGATTCATAAAATATCAGGGTGCGTGTTTCACGGTTTAGCTTTTCTAATGTACGGCGACGTGCCTCTCGCTTTGAGGGTAAAAACCCCTCGAAGCTGAAACGGTCAGAGGGCAAACCGGCCACAGATAGCGCGGCAATCAGCGCCGAGGCACCCGGAATCGGCACCACTCGATAACCCGCTTGTTGTACTTCTCTTACCAGATAGAAGCCAGGGTCACTGATCAATGGTGTGCCCGCATCGGAGATCAAGGCAATTGAATCTCCTTGTTCCAGGCGCTTGATGAGTCCGGCTGAGGCATTGCGTTCATTATGTTCATGTAGCGCAATGCAATGGCTTTTTATTCCGTGATGGTTCAACAACCGGGCACTGTGGCGTGTGTCCTCGGCCGCAATTAACTCAACTTCCCGTAGCGTTTGTAATGCGCGTTCGGTAATATCACCCATATTGCCGATGGGCGTTGCAACGATATATAAGATACCCTCTCTATTTGACACAACATCCCCTCATCACGATACTGATGTAAATTTTACCCGCGAGCCAACCTCACATGTATAGCAGAGACTCTCTCTACCCTCTTTTTTTGCTGCTCTGCCTCGCTCTGACCAGCTGTGCAACCATCAGCCCACAACCAACAAAGAGTGATACCGATAATGGTTCGGAGACGGAATCAACTATCCAGACAATTCTGCAACAGGCGCAACAGCGCCGCTCTCCGGCGCGGGAGCACTATCTGCTGCAGATAGCTTCCACGCTATTCTATCAGGGAGAGCGAGATCAGGCTGCGGAGATTCTAAATGAAATTGACAGGGAGATGCTTGAGCTCGGCTTGCTTATTCGCCGCCAGCTGCTTGCCGCCCAGATCGCCGAAGAGGTGGCACTACCTCAACAGGTCATCGAGGCACTTGACCCTCTGCTAGGAATACCACTGGGCGAGGCGACCCAGGCAAAGCACTATTATCAACTGCTGATCAATGCCCATCAATCGCTGCAACACGACCAGCAGGAGGCCGAGGCCCGCATTGGCATTATGGCCTATATCAGCGACGAAGAGGCCCGCCTTGATAATATTCAGCGACTACTCGACATCGCATTGAGCACCGATCGGCAGCTCACTCACGAAGATGATCCACTTGTTCGGGAACACCTGCAGCAACGGCTGGCACAGATACTCGGCGCTCTGGAAAATTGGCGCTATCGAGACAACAACTATCTGGAAAAGTCGCTGTTAGAAGGTATTCCTGAAACAGGTAATACCATCGAAATGCCGCAACAAATTGCGGTGCTATTGCCGCTGACTGGTCGTTACAGCCAACCGGCTCAAGCCATACGCGAAGGCATTCTCAGCGCCTATTATGATGAACAATCCACCAGCACACTGCGTTTCTATGATACCCAGGGCAAGAAAGAGCACGCCTGGTCAGCCTATCGACAGGCGATAAATGAGGGGGCCGACTTTATCATTGGCCCGTTAACCAAAGAGGCGGTCAACCACCTGGCAATGGTCGAAATGCCACAAATTCCAATATTGGCACTCAACCACTCGAATACCCTTAGAATGGGACCGAATGGTTTCTACCAACTGGCGCTCTCTCCCGAAGATGAAGCCACCCAAGCCGCGTTACACGCCTGGAATAGCGGGCTGCGCAATCCCATTATTTTGGTGCCAGATAATAACTGGGGTGAGCGTATCAGCCTCGCCTTTCAGGAAACATGGGGACAATTGGGTGGTGAAATTCGCAGTAACCAGCGCTACAAACCCAAAGAGAGTGATTTCTCCAAACCCATTCGTGCGGCGTTTGAGCTGGATTTAAGCGACCAACGGCACCGAAATTTACAGCGGAGTTTGGCCACCAACATCAAATTCACCCCGCGTCGTCGCCAGGATGTTGATTTTGCATTTATTGCCGCACAGCCGCGACAAGCACGGCTGCTACGCCCCCAATTCAAGTTTCACTATGCCAGTGATATTCCAATTTACGGCACTTCTCATCTCTATCAGGGCACGCCCAATCCCCAACAAGATCGTGATATGGATGGCATCACCTTTGGTGACATCCCCTGGACGCTCGACACCGACAAGGATAAACCGCTGCGTAAAAAGATTCTCTCTATCTGGCCAAATGCGGGTAAAAGATATTGGCGGCTTTACGCCATGGGGGTCGATGCTTATCGACTGAGCGCTTTCTTGCAAGCAAGGCCGACCCGCCTCAATTATTATGGTGAGACTGGCCACATGCAATTGACTCACGATGGAAAGCTCTATCGGCAGTTGGAGTGGGCTAAGTTTTATCGGGGTAAGCCTAAAAACTCAAACCTTAAAAGCGGGGACAAGCAAAATGAAACGGAATTCATACCAACGAGGGCAAGCGGCAGAGCAGCTGGCACTGCGCTATCTGGAGGAACAGGGGCTGCGGCTAATTAAACAAAACTTTCACAGCTACCAGGGTGAAATTGACATTATCATGCGTCAGGGTGACAACCTGGTTTTTGTCGAAGTTCGCCAACGCAGCCATCGCTACTATGGCAGCGCACTGGAAAGTATCACCCTGAAAAAACAGCAACGCATCATTCAAACCGCTCACTACTACCTGCAACGGCATCCACAACAACAAAATGACCCCTGCCGTTTCGATGTTGTTGTGATCGAATCCCCATCGGGGGAAGAAAAAATCCAATGGATTAAGAATGCTTTTCAGGCATAATGAAGGCAATCTATCCAATGTCATCTCAGCCTGAACTTAATCAGGTTTATTCAGAGATTCCTTAAGGAGCCACCCCATGCGCCAACTGCTAATTGCCAGCATCATCATTGCCAGCTTCACATCACTCCAGGGGTGTGCCCCGGCCATTGTCGTGGGTGCTGCAACCACCGCCATCATTGCTAATGATCGCCGTACCACAGAAGCTTTCCTGCAAGATCAAACCATCAAGTTTCGCTCAAATGATGCCATCTACTCCAATAAAGAGATCGGCACACAGGTGCACATTAACGTTATTTCCTACGATCAACAGGTGTTGCTGACAGGCGAAGCACCGACCGGCTCGATGCGTGAGCAGGTCGAGGCGATTGTGGCTAGCATTCCCGGGGTGAAAAAAATCCACAATGAGATCAAGGTTCAGCCCAACTCACGTTTTGAAAGTCGCAATAACGATGCGATGATTACCGCTAAAGTGAAGGGACGCATTTTACGCAACAGTAATGTCGATCCGTCAAAAATAAAAGTCGTTACTGAACATGCAGAAGTTTACCTACTGGGCATCGTCACCGAAGAGGAGGCAACTGCCTCTGTTAAAATCGCCCAACAGGTAGACGGAGTGAAACGGGTTGCCCGGGTGTTTAAAATCATCGAAGAAGGGGCAGCGGAAGAGGAACAAGAGATCTCCCCGGAGCAACTCAACCAAGAGAGTAATGATGCTCTGATCAACAAAATGCTGGACCGAATTAACAACCCAACTCCGCAGGGAAGTGCTGAATAAGCCCAGCCAATACCAAGCCACACTCCACACGGTTTCATATTTTTTGCTGTAGCGGCTAACCCGCTACAGCACAGTGGCATGAGCCCCCCCACCAACCAGAAACAGAGCCACCATGCCCTATACCACGCTCACCCCTGCGCTTGCAGAAACGTTAATCACCCTGGCGGGTAACGAACACGCCCTGCAAGGTCAGGTGGACTGCTGGCCCTATGGTTACGACAACAGCCGTCGCCATCACCCCCCCGAACTGGTGCTCTTTCCACAGGAGACAGAACAGGTAGAGGCAATTGTTGCCTTTTGCTATCAACATAAGATCCCACTCACCGCACGCGGACGGGGAACCGGCACCACCGGAGCCACCGTGCCAATCTACGCGGGTGTAGTGCTATCCAGCGAACGCATGAACCGAATCATAAAAGTCGACCCTGCCAACCGCTTAATCATCGTGCAGCCCGGTGTCACCAATCGCCAGGTTCAAGAAGCCGCTGCGGTGCACGGTTTTTTCTGGGGACCAGACCCCACCAGTGCTGCTTTCTGCAGTGTTGGCGGCAACCTTGCCTATAACTCGGCAGGCCCACGGGCGGTTAAGTACGGCACCACCCGGGATAATGTACTGGGCCTCACCGCCATCAGCGGCAAGGGTGAACGTCTGGTCTGCGGTACCTCCACCACCAAAGGGGTAGTGGGATACGACTTCACCCGCCTGCTGATCGGCTCTGAAGGGACTCTCGGCGTCATCACCGAAGCCATCCTTAAACTCACTCCACTGCCCGAAACAAAGCAGACCATTCAAGTGATCTACAGCAGCATGGCTGCCGCAGCCGCCGCTGTATCACGGATAATGGCCCAACCAATGACACCCTGCGCGTTAGAGTTTATCGACCACAAGGCAATTGAAATGGTGCGGGAGTATTCAACTGCTGAACTACCTGACAATGCCGGTGCACTGCTGATGATCGAGGCGGATGGCCCTATCCAGGGCATCGATGCTGCGGTGGAATCCATCAAACAAGCGGCACAGGGTGAGGGGTTGCTGGAGTTTACCATCGCCAATACTGAACAGCAGATAGCCGCCCTGTGGGCAACCCGTAAGGCACTCTCTCCATCACTGCGAAAAGTAGCGCCTAAAAAAATCAATGAAGATGTGGTAGTGCCCGTCTCCCACATGGCCGAGCTGATTGATGGACTGCAACAACTGTCAGAGAAACATGGAATTACCATCGTCAACTTTGGCCATGCTGGCAATGGCAACATTCACGTCAACCTGTTGGTTAACCCTGATGACCCGCAAGAGATGAAACGTGCCTATGCCTGTCTGGATCAGATATTCACCCTGGTACTGGCACTCGACGGCACGCTATCGGGCGAACATGGGGTGGGAATGGAAAAACAGGCCTTTGTCGGGCGTGAAATTAACCCGGCAACCCTAGCATTAATGAGAGAGGTCAAACGGGTTTTTGATCCTCACAACATTCTTAATCCAGACAAAATGTTCCCTCTGGATTGAGGAAAAACACACCCATCGCTTTAGACACCGCATTGAACACCTTTCGAACAGACCGGCTGAAGCCTCGACCTCCAAAACAAAACGGCAGCCGAATCTTCAACCGGCATTGCTCATCGAAAGTGAGCTGTTTTCTATCGTACTCTCAAATCTGCTCAGGAATGCCTTAGGGATGTAGAATTCATTAAAATACCGCTCTTACTGGTCTTTTTGCCCGCTCTGTCTAGGCAAGTATTCGTTGCGTAGCCCACTATGCGCCCAATACCTGCCTAGACAGAGCGAACAAAAATCCGGTGCAATAACGGTACTTTAATTTTTTCTACATCCCTTACCCTCAGCATAGAGCAGCGTCACTACGCAGAGCGACTTGTTGCGCGCCTAGCAGGCCCACCCGGGGCTCCATCACCACCTTGACCGGGAAGTTCAACATCAACTCTGCCATTGGCTCTTTGTCACGGTAGGCTGCCATAAAGCCACCCTGTTTGATGCGTTCGATTAACTTTGGCGCAATCCCCCCGGCGATATACAAACCGCCGTAGGGGAGTGTATTCAGTGCGTGGTTGCCCACCTGGGCACCGTAAATCTCCAGAAACAGATCCACTGTTTGATTGGCCAGCGTATCGCCGCTTTCAAGTGCAAACCGGGCAATGACGGCGGCGGCATCCTGGGTTTCCATCGCCCGAGCGACCTTTTGTGACAGCAGCTCGGGGTTGCGTTCACGCAGAAAATTAAAAATACTCACCAATCCCCGGCCTGACACAAGGTGCTCGCAGGTAGTTCGGTAGGCGTTAAGCTGCATGAAACGCAGCAGTTCTAGCTGCAGGTCATTAGTGGGGGCAAAACCCACATGACCGCCTTCACTGGGTAACATCTGGTAGTGCGGGTCACACCACACCATGAGGGCCTGCCCTAACCCGGTACCAGCACCGATCAAGGCTCGCACTCCCTGTGGTCGTTCATCACCGCTCTGGAGTGTTTCAATTGAGTTTTCTGGCAGTGCTGAAATACCATAGCCCACCGCTTGAAAATCATTAATTAAAATCACCTTGGGGATCGAAAACTGCTGTTGTAATTTATTGCTATCCAGTTGCCATGGTCGGTTGGTCACCCTGGCTGTTGTATCATCCACCGGCCCGGCAATGCCAAAACAGGCAGCACCGACAACATGTCTGGCCTGAGCCATAAACTCACTCAGCAAAGCATCAAAAGTGGCATAGTTGGCACTCACATATTGCTGTTCCAGCAGCACCTCATCATCACGGCTGATTTGTAACAGGACTTTAGTTCCACCAATATCACCAGCAAGAATATTCATTCGATAAGGGCTTTGGGCAATTTTTTTGCCGCGCTTTGGTCAAGCAACCAGTTCAAAATACCTTTAGGCTTTACCCCCTGTACCGGATAATATCCCTTGGGTGCACTCACCAGTACTTCTTCCAGTCGGACGGCTTTGCTCTCACCCGCGACCAGCAACATCACCTGATGGGCATTGTTGATTACCGGATAACTCAAGGTAATACGCTGGGTATTCAGTTGCGGTACGGTTTGCGCAACCACGGTTTTCTTCTTTTCAGTCAGTGCTACGGTGCCAGGAAAAAGTGATGCGGTGTGACCATCATCACCCATACCTAACAAGAGCAGATCAAACTGTGGCAGACCATTGCTGGTCGGTAATGTCTGTAGTAATTCAGCATACTCTGCCGCCGCCTGCTCCAGGTCAATCCGCTCACCCTGGATGCGGTGAATCTGCTGTTCGGGAATGGGTAATTGATCTAAAAAAGCTTCTCGCGCCATGCGATAGTTACTCTCTGGGTGTTCGGGAGACACGCTGCGTTCATCACCAAAATAGATGTGTACCTTTTGCCAATCAATCTGTTGTCTGTAGGCATCACTGGCCAAGTGTTGATAGAGCCTCTTGGGCGTAGACCCCCCAGAGAGCGCAAGATGAAACAGGCCCCGGGCCTCAATTGCCTGTTTTGCCGCTAAAACGACCAGCTCTGCCGCCGCCAGGCTAACCGCCTCGGCATCATTAAATATGTGAATCGCTCTTCCCATTCAACCGTCCCTAAAATTCAGTCACACTGTTAAGACCACCTACCTTCAGGTCAATTAAGCACGCAGCACATGATAATGAACCTCGTACCCTTGAAGAAATTTCGGTAGAATTGTCAGATTATTTAACCTTTTCTCTTAAATGGTCTGTTATATGTCAATTAACAAAAGCCTGCTCACCAATCTCACTGCGGTTATTTTGATTATCGTCGGTATTTACACCCCGGTTTATGGTGACTACATCTTTGCCGTGGGCATCTTTGCACTTTCTGGCGCACTGACCAACTGGCTGGCTATTCATATGCTGTTTGAAAAGGTGCCACTGCTGTATGGCTCGGGTGTTATTCCCAATCGCTTCATGGAGTTTAAACAGGTGATAAAAGAAACCATTATGGAGCAGTTTTTCACCCCTGAAAACATTCAGCGTTTTCTCACCAAGGAGGAGTCAAGTAATAAGCAGCTGCTCAATCTGGAGCCTCTGCTGAAGGTGATCGACTATGATCATATTTTTGATAACCTGGTTGATGCCATCATGAGTTCATCTTTTGGTGGTATGCTGGATATGTTTGGTGGTGCTTCTTCTTTGGACAGTTTGAAAGAGCCGGTGACCCTGAAGCTTCAGGATTCATTGCGCAGCATCACCGAGAGTGAAACCTTTCACGAGACGCTACGCAACAGCCTAAATAATCAGCAGCTGGGGGAAGATATTACTCACAGCATTGAGCGCATTGTTAATCAACGCCTGGATGAATTAAGCCCACAACAAGTTAAAGGGATCGTGCAGCGCATTATTCGCGAACACCTTGGCTGGCTGGTGGTTTGGGGCGGCGTATTGGGCGGCCTGCTGGGGCTGTTGTTTAGTCTGACCACCGACTTGGTATAAATCTGGTATAGATAATGACTCGTCTTTTTCTGATTATTCCGCTGCTGATTGCGCTCTATTTTGCCCTGCGCTGGTTTGCCCGTGCCAAGGTGGATGATGCAAGGCGCGCCATCAAAATGGCTATCTTTTGCATCCTGCTGGCACTGCTTGTTTTCCTCGCCGTTACCGGCAAACTGAACTGGTTGTTTGCCGCCGCAGTGGCTGCCTACCCGATTATTCGAAAAATATGGGGGGGCTGGCGTATTTTTCGCTGGCTAAAAGGGGCCAAAAAATCACAACAGAACAACGCCAAAGGTACACCAATAAAACCAAACCACAGCGGCATGACGTTTGAGAACGCCTATGCGGCACTCAAACTTGAGCCCGGTGCCAGCCGGGAACAGATCACCACCGCGCATCGCAAGCTGATGAGTCAGGCCCACCCCGATCGTGGCGGCAGTGATCAGCAGGCGCAGCAGCTCAATGCAGCAAAAGAGTTCCTGATAAAACAACTGGATGATCAATCAGCTTGAAAACCACTTGAGACCTTTGCACCAAAAACAGTTTGCTGTTCCAACAAGGAAGATATGAATCGTGCAAGGGTCTCGGCTTAATCACAGCAGGTTGTCACTCTTAAAAAAGCCATCAACCAACTGCTTTAACATCCAGGCATCCTCACTGCCTGCTAACTCACGAATCGAGTGCATCGCAAAGGTGGGCACACCAATATCCACTGTTTTCACTCCCATCTCTGCGGCGGTAATCGGCCCGATGGTACTACCACAGCCCATATCTGAACGGGTAACAAACGATTGCAGAGGTACACCCGCCTGCTCGCCCAGGTGACGTATCAAAGCGGAAGTGGCACTGTTGGTGGCGTAACGTTGGTTGGCGTTAATTTTAATCACTGGCCCCCGATTAAGCAGCGGGCCGTGATTTTCATCATGTTTATCAGGATAGTTGGGGTGAATACCGTGAGCGTTATCAGCAGAGATCAATACCGAGCGATCCACCACCCGGGTCAAGGTTTCATTATCACCACAAACACGCTCTAAAACAGAGCGCAAAAATGGCCCTTGTGCGCCACAACAAGAGGCACTGCCTACCTCTTCATGGTCGCTACAGATCAACATGCTGCTCTGCTCTCCGCCAGCGGTCAACAGGCTTTGCAAACCTACGTAGCAGCTAAGCAGATTATCGAGCCGCGCACTGGCAATAAATTGCTGATCCAACCCCACTAATCCCGGCGGCTGAGTATCGTAGAAATAGAGTTCATAATCGAGCACTTTAGTAACATCACTGCACTGCTCCCGCTCAACCAGATGCGCCAGCAGCAACTCATTAAAGCGCGGTGATTCACCTTCATTTTCAAGCTGTGCAACCAAGGGCGGAAGATGCAGCTGTGCATTAATAGTGCGCTCTTTATTTGCCGCTTTATCAAGGTGGATCGCCAGACTAGGAATCACCGCAATCGGTTGTTCAAAGTTGATTATCACATTTTCAATGCGCCCTGCTTTGCTGAGATAACTCACCCGCCCGGCCAATGAAAGGTCACGGTCAAACCACGGGTTGAGCAGTGCCCCGCCATACACCTCGACACCCAGTTGGTAATAACCCTGCACCACTTTGTCGGGCTGGGGTTTTACCTTTAAGCAGGGGCTGTCGGTATGTGCCCCCAGCATCCGAAAACCGTCTGCCAGAAGATCCTTTTCGCCGATTATAAAAGCGATCAATGAGGAGTCATTGCGAGTCACCACATACTTGCCTGGTTTATCCAACTGCCATCCATCCGCTTCATTCAGCCGGATAAAACCCGCAGCCAATAGGGTATCGAGCATACTGCGTGTGGCATGGAATGGTGTTGGTGCGCCCTCAATAAATGAGAGCATGCCTTGATTGAATCGATGTTTATCCACAAACAGAACCCTTTTAATCTGCCGTTGTTATTCCCTCCATTCTCCCACAATAGTGACAGGCGCTCCATTGCCATACCCTCAATGTGCAAAAAGAGGTATTGAAATCACCTCTCCCACCGTTATAGGTAAGAACAATAAAACCAACAAGAGGGAAAACGCACCATGAGTGACAAAAAGAACGACGTCAGCTTTTACCAAAGTGTCAATCTAATGGCCGATAAGGCGATGCAGGTGATCGGGCTTGACAATGGTACCGCCCAGGCGATCAAAAGTTGCAGTTCGGTTCTACAGGTTCAATTTCCGGTAAAAATTCGCGATAAAATCGAAGTATTCACCGGTTGGCGGGCAGTACACAGCACCCACCGTCTGCCAGCAAAAGGGGGGATTCGCTATGCCCCTTACGCCAATCAGGATGAGGTGGAAGCACTGGCAGCACTGATGACCTATAAATGCGCGTTGGTAGATGTACCGTTTGGTGGCTCAAAAGGAGCACTGCTGATCGACCCCAAAAAATATACCCGGGATGAGCTACAACTGATCACCCGGCGCTTTACTCTGGAGCTGGTTCGTAAAGGCTTTCTCAGCCCTTCCACCAATGTTCCCGCACCCGATATGGGCACCGGTGAACGTGAGATGGCCTGGATGGCCGACACCTACAAGCACCTGCACCCGGAAGATATTAACTACCTCGCCTGTGTCACCGGCAAGCCAGTACATCACGGGGGGATTCGTGGTCGTAAAGAGGCCACCGGGCGCGGTGTGCAATATGCGTTGCAGGAATTTTTCAGATACCCGGAAGATGTCAAACTGAGCGGACTTTCCGAAGGACTGAAGGATAAACGCATTGTGGTACAGGGCTTTGGCAATGTGGGCTATCATGCAGCAAAATTTCTTAGCAAAGAGGATGGCGTAAAAATTGTTGGTATCATCAAGAGCGATGGCTATATCTACAACGAAGATGGCCTTGATGTGGAGGCGGTCTACCAACACATTATTGCCCACAAGACCCTGCAAAACTTCCCCAATACCCGCTTCAGCACCGAAATTGAAGAGGGATTAACCCTCGATTGTGACATTCTCATTCCGGCGGCAATGGAGGCAGTGATCCATGAAGATAATGCCAGTGAGATCAAGGCAAAGCTGATTGTCGAAGCCGCCAATGGCCCAATCACCTATTGTGCAGATGAGCTTTTGCGCCAGCGTGGCGTGGTCATCATTCCCGACTTTTTCGCCAATGCCGGCGGGGTTATCGTCTCCTATTTTGAATGGATCCGTAATATCTCGCACATCCGCTTTGGTCGTCTACAACGTCGCCATGATGAGCTGCGCCATCAACACTTCACCTCACTCCTGGAACAGCTGACCGGCACTACCATCTCGGATGAACTTCGTGAAGGGATGGAGCAGGGTTCAGAAGAGATCGACTTTGTTCGCTCCGGCCTCTACGACACCATGCGCACCGGTTATTGTGAGCTGCGTGAAGTGTTTAACGGCAATGACAAAGTGAACGACCTGCGTACCGCAGGCTATGTGGTTTCACTGAAGAAGATCTCGCGAACCTATCTCGACATCGGCATTTATTAGCCTGGAGGGATGCTCTACTGCAGAAAAGAAAAAGGCCAAAACCGTTTTCGGTTTTGGCCTTTCAAAGCTTGGTGCCCGGGGACAGAATCGAACTGCCGACACGAGGATTTTCAATCCTCTGCTCTACCGACTGAGCTACCCGGGCTCATTTGCTGCGTATTAAACCTTTTAAGCCCTGCCCCGTCAAGCACAATCTGGAAAAGATTTCGCCAATCCAACAGTTTCATCGATTTGCACAAAAATCACACAGGATGAGACCTTCGCACGAAAAATAGTTTTTGTTCCGGCAAGGAAAAAATGATCGGAAAACCGGATCCCGACACGGATGTCGGTTATGAAGGCATTGCAGGAGCATCTTGCCAGTTTGCTGGAGTAACTCAACCACCATGCACTAAAAGTACATAGGTTGCTCTTGGACTGAAAGTCCACTCATCCTATTGGACTGACTTTCTTTCACAACAAACCGGCTGAAGCCTCGACCTCCAAAACCCTCTTGGTTAAAGATGTTTGGAGGCCGAGGCTTCAGCCGGTATTTTTTCACCACTCTCAACCAGCATATAGGGGTAGCAGCTAAAGCCTTGCACTAAAGTGCATAGTTTCAACTAGCGGTCTGAGACCAATGAAGGTTTTGAGATCGTTTTTAATACCGCTGGGGCGGGAAATTATAAACAGTACAAAGGTCTCAAGGTATTTTCAAGCACCTGGCGGTGTAAACTCACTGGGCGTCACGTCACCATCACCAAAGAAAAACTTCTCCATCTGCTCCTCTAAAAACAGTCGGTGTTTTGGGTCGATCGGCGTCAGGCGATACTCATTCAATAACATGGTCTGCTGCTTCAACCACTCACCCCACGCCTCTTTCGAAACGTTGTCAAAAATCCGCTTACCCAGATCACCAGGATAAGTTGAACGTGCGAGGCCTTCAGCTTCTTTACCCAATTTCACACACTGCACCATACGGCTCATATCGTTCTCTCTTTTACGCTGGGGGGAATTTGTTGGATCAAACGCTGTATCGGTGCGGCCAATCCGCGTTGATCAGGGTGTTGTGAGTTATACCAGACTATTTCACTCGGTTCCATCACTCTATTAGCCGCCTGCTCTGCTCGCAAATAGTGGGGGGTAATATCCAGATGAAAATGGCTGAAGGTGTGACGAAAGACCTCGCCAACCTCAATCAATCCAACCTGATACCCAAGGTGGCGTTGGCACCAATCGGCCATCTCCTCATCTTGCGGCAACTCCGGCAAACTCCACAAGCCACCCCAAACACCCACAGGCGGACGTTGCTGCAACAGAACATCTCCCGATTCATTCAGCAACAGCAATAGAGCAGCCGCTCGAACCGGTACCGTTTTTCGCGGTTTCGAAACCGGATATCGCTTGGTTTCACCCTGCCGATAAGCCACACATTCCGATTGCAAAGGACAAGTGTCACAATCGGGATTACTGCGGGTGCAGCAGGTTGCCCCCAAATCCATAATTGCCTGGGTATATTCAGCCACCCGCAGCTGCGGTGTGTGCTGATCGGCCAACTGCCAAAGCTGCCTGGAGACAGCCGCCCTGCCCGACCAACCATCAACAGCGTGATAACGACACAACACCCGCTTTACATTGCCATCCAGAATCACCTGACGCTCTCCTGTCGAAAAGGCCAGAATGGCCCCGGCAGTAGAGCGGCCGATTCCCGGCAGCTCGAGCAGCTGTTCAAACTGTAGCGGAAAATCCCCCGCATACTGATCCCGGATCAGCTGTGCCGCTTTATGTAAATTTCGCCCCCGGGCATAATAACCCAAACCACTCCACTGGTGCAGTACCGTATCCAGATCAGCATCTGCCAATATCGTCACATTGGGAAACTGCGCCATAAAACGCTGATAATAATCGATAACCGTCGCAACCTGAGTCTGCTGCAACATAATCTCCGAAACCCAGACACGGTAGGCGGTAACATCGTGATGCCACGGCAATGATTTACGACCATGCTGGTCATACCAAGCCAGCAGTCGCTGGCTGAAACAGTTATCGGGATCGTTCAAATGGAGGGCACTCAGAATGAGATATGGGGAGAGTTTGCCAAATTAAATCGTGGCATCGCCTGACAGACAGCGAAACATCACACGTTAGTGGCGACGATTACCACCACCACGCTCACGCTCCAGACAACGCGCCAAGGTTTTCAATAAAAGCGGCACCGTCTCCATACCGTGAATATCTTCCGCCTTTACCCACTGAAAACCTTCATTTTCCCAATTCAGGGTGACCAGATCCGGGTCAACCACATCAAACAGGAACGGGTGGACCTCCCAGCAGGTATCAAGCTCTGGTGCCGGGACATTTAGCGGCTCGCCATCACAAACAAAACTAATCTGTTCGTCAGCCAAGCCTGTCTCTTCACTGATCTCTTGGCGTGCCTGACACAACGCATCTTCATCAAGATAGCCACTCACCCCCGACCAAAATCCTTTGTAAGTTGCCACTTTATTGCTTCGCTTCAGCAGTAAAATGCGGTTTTCAAAACGCAAAAAAGCCGTCACCACTTCTCGTTTTTCCATATAACCCATCGGGATAAACCTCATTTAAAAAAAACATATCGCCTCATTCTGCGAGTGTTTGGGTTGGAATACCAGCAATTGCTTGATTTTTTAAAAAAAAGAAAAATCAGTGCGATAGAAATAGCATCATTTTTCAACCATAATAATAAACACCATGGTAACTACTTCAGCGTGTTTAGATTTTGTCTCAAATCGAGGCATTTTCGCACGCAAAGAGGGAGCATATAGGGCATATGTGACCGATTGAGTACGAAAATAACCACGAGTTGAGGCAAAAGATGAATACGCTGAGTAGTTACACATCATGAAAATAGATGCCCTCAGTTTTAATATTCATAAAGGCTTTGGCCCTCTGAATCGAAAATTCACCCTCCATGACATTAAAGAATTTTTCAAAAAAACCCATGCCGACATCGTTTTTTTGCAGGAAGTAGTTGGTGAAAACCGACAACACGCTGCATCAGTTGAACACTGGCCCGATGACCCTCAGTACGAATTTCTAGCCGATGAACTATGGCATCATCACGCCTATGCTAAAAATGCAGTCTATGAACACCGTCATCACGGCAACGTCATCCTCAGCAAATACCCCATTATTGAGACAAACCAGATCAACATTTCTAAAAACCAATGGGAAAAACGAGGCGTTCTTTTCGCAAGGGTTGAAATGCCGAATGGAAAACATCTCGACACCTATTGCGTTCACCTCAACCTGTTAAATAGAGATCGGAAACGACAATACGCCGATCTCAGGCAAATTATTCAGCACTACAGCGAAGGGAATCCAATTATTCTTGCCGGGGACTTTAATGACTGGAATAAAAAAGCCAGCCCAGGGCTTGATGAGCTGGGGATTTACGATGCCCACAAAACTCTCCATGGTCACTACGCAAAGACATTCCCCTCAATACTGCCACTGATCCCCCTCGACCGCTGTTACACCAATTTGGAAGTTACCGAGGCCCGGGTTCTCTATGGGTGGTCGAACCCGCTGTTATCAGACCATTGCCCGATTTTGGTAGAGGTCAACATTTAATCCTGCGCTAGTGCCGGTAATCCCAACACCCTAGGTAACGCCTGCCAACGCTTTCTGCTATGATCACTCTCTATTCAAGCAACCAGAAAGAAATTAAAATTCAATGAGTTCAGCAACCCTTACTTTAGCCAAACAGTTAATAAACCGGGCATCGGTCACCCCCTCTGACGGTGGGTGCCATGATCTGATGATTGATCGACTGGAGGCGATTGGCTTTACTGTCACCCGGCTCCCCTTTGGTGAGGTGGATAATTTTTGGGCACAGCGGGGAGAGTCAAAACCGCTGTTCGCTTTTGCCGGACATACCGATGTGGTGCCCACCGGGCCACTGGATAGCTGGGACTCCCCTCCCTTCGAAGCCACCGAGCGAGACGGTTACCTTTATGGTCGGGGGGCCGCCGATATGAAGGGCAGTCTGGCGGCGATGATCACCGCCTGTGAAGCCTTTGTTGCCAAGCACCCTAACCACCTCGGCAGCATCGGTTTTTTGATCACCAGTGACGAAGAGGGGCCAGCAATTAATGGCACTGTCAAAGTGGTGGAGTACCTTGAAAAAAACAACATCAAAATGGATTACTGCCTGGTTGGTGAACCTTCAAGCACCAGCAAACTAGGTGATGTAATTAAAAATGGCCGCAGGGGATCACTGGGGTGTCGATTGGTTATCAAGGGTATTCAAGGTCATGTTGCCTACCCTCACCTTGCGGAAAACCCGATACACAACGCGATGCCGGTGCTTGCTGAACTCAGCGCCATGCACTGGGATAGTGGCAATGAGTTTTTCCCCGCCACCTCATTTCAAATCTCTAATATCAATAGTGGCACCGGTGCCACGAATGTTATTCCGGGTGAGTGTGAGGTGATTTTCAACTTCCGTTACTCAACTGAAACCACTCATGAAAAGCTTCAACAACAAGTGGAGGCGATTCTTGATAAGCATCAGCTCAATTATGAGATAGAGTGGAATTTATCAGGGCTCTCTTTCCTGACCGATGTTGGTGCTCTGGTTGATGCCACCTGCCGTGCCATTGAGTCGACAACCGGCTACGCCACCGAACTCTCCACCGCAGGTGGCACCTCAGATGGTCGTTTCATTGCCCCAACCGGCTCGCAGGTTGTGGAGTTGGGGCCACTGAATGCAACAATTCACCAGGTAAATGAGTGTGTTCGCAGCAGTGATCTTGATCTGCTCAGTACAATATATCAACGCATCTTGGGCAACCTGCTAACAAAATAGTGAGAAAAAACATTGCATCAAAACATTTTGGTGCAATAATTTAAGAATACAACCAAGGAAGACAACAGGGGATTAGCACATGACAGAAAAGAGACGCTTTACACGCATCCCATTTGAAGCGACTACTCACATTGTTAGCGCTGGGGAGAGCTGGCACAGTCCGCTGATTGATATTTCATTGAAAGGCGCATTACTGGAGCGACCCGACGGTTGGCAGGGGAAGCTGGGCGAACATTTTTCTATTGAGCTTAATCTTGATGGGGGCGGGGGCGAAAGCAATATTTCGATCCAGATGGAGGCGGAAGTTGCCCATCTTGAGGATAACCATATCGGCTTCAACTGCCTGCATATTAGCCTGGAGAGCATCACTCATCTGCGCCGTTTAATTGAACTTAATCTGGGTGATGAGAGCATTCTCGACCGGGAGCTTGCCGCTCTGATCGAGAACAAAGAGATCGAGTAAAACAGCCTCCGTTACAGGTAACCCAAAGCATCACTTAAACGACTAACTGCTATAATCTCCAGCCCCTCAATCCCCGCCGATTTAGGGGCGTTCTCTTTGGGTATAATCGCCCGTTTCAGGCCGTGTTTTGCCGCCTCTTTCAGGCGATCCAGACCGCTCTGTACCGGACGGATTTCACCCGACAAACCCACTTCACCAAAGGCAATCGTCGCACTGTCCAACGGGCGATTTCTTAAGCTTGAAAGCACCGCCATAATTACTGGCAAATCTGCCGCAGTTTCAGTCACCCGCACTCCACCAACCACATTCACAAACACATCCTGATCAAAGGTGGGAATGCCACCATGTCGGTGCAACACCGCCAGCAGCATCGCCAGGCGATTATGCTCCAGGCCGATACTCACACGTCGCGGGTTCGCCAAATGACTCTCATCAACCAGCGCTTGAACCTCCACCAGCAGTGGCCGGGTTCCTTCACGGGTCACCATCACTACGCTTCCCGGCACCGGCTCCGGGTGGCGGGAGAGAAACATCGCCGAGGGGTTGGTCACCGCCCGCAGCCCCTTCTCAGTCATGGCAAACATGCCCAGCTCATTCACTGCGCCAAAACGGTTTTTAATCGCCCGTATCGCCCGAAATGAGCTACTGGCCTCACCCTCAAAATAGAGTACCGTATCCACCATATGTTCAAGCACTCTTGGCCCGGCCAGAGTGCCCTCTTTGGTGACATGGCCCACCAGAAAAATAGCGGTATTGCTCTGTTTGGCATAGCGCACCAGCATTGCGGCACTTTCGCGCAACTGGGCCACACCGCCTGGTGCTGACTGGAGTGATTCGGTATACATGGTTTGAATCGAGTCGATCACCAGAACATTGGGTTTCTCTTGCCTGGCGGTCTCTAAAATACGTTCGACACAGGTCTCTGCCAGCAGCTGAAGTCGATCCAGTTGCAGGCTTAAACGCTGGGCCCGCATACTCACCTGATGCAACGACTCCTCACCGGTAATATAGAGGCAGTCCAGACGGTCGCTCAACGCGGCAATCGCCTGTAGCAACAGAGTGGACTTGCCAATACCCGGGTCACCACCCAGCATAATCACCGCACCGTGAACCAGCCCATCACCCAGCACACGATCCAGCTCTTTAATCCCGGTCAATGTTTTGAGATCGGTTCGACACTCCACATCCGAGAGCATCTGTATCTGCGAGCGGGCACCGCTGTAACCGGCAAAGCGGGGATGAACATTTGCCACGGTTGTCGGCTCAATTCGCTGTTCAACCAGCGAGTTCCACACTCCGCAATCAGCACACTGCCCGGCCCATTTACTCGCCTGGGCACCACACTCTGTACAGGCAAAAACAATTTTTACTTTAGCCATTACTCACCCTGCTCACTATCCAGATACGCAAATTCAACCCGCGATGTAATACCACACAACAGCTCATAACTAATCGTCCCGGCGGCATTGGCAACCTCGTCAACCGCCAACCCCTCACCCCACAACACCACCTGATCACCGCACTGGGCATCGGGATGATTATGCAGATCCACGCTGATCATATCCATCGAAACCCGCCCCAGCAATGAACAGAGGTGCCCACCGACCAACACCGGGGTGCCATTCGGCGCATGGCGTGGATAGCCGTCACCATAACCGATCGAGACCAGACCTATCCTCATCTCGTGGGGACAAACCCAGCAGCCACCGTAACCCACCGCATCCCCTTTTTTCAGTGATTTGATCTCAAACAGCCTCGCCTTCAAGGTCATCACCGGGCGCAGCTGATACTGTGAAGCACAACCCGAGACAAAAGGTGAACTGCCAAACAGCATGATGCCGGGACGCACCCAATCGTAGTGGCTCTGTGGCAGTGCCAGCAGAGCCGCTGAATTGGCGATACTTTTTTGAGAAAAATCAGCTGATAGTGCGTTAAACAGTGACAGCTGTTGATCGTTGGCCGGGTACTCTGGACGATCTGCATTGGCAAAATGGCTGATGGCGGTGATCTGGCCACTGACCGCACCACAGCGTTGCAAACGCTCTTTAGCCACCATAAATGCCGACTCAGAGAACCCTAGGCGATGCATGCCACTATCCAGTTTTAACCATGTAGGGATGGCGTCGTTATCGTGCTCACCCAACTGCTCCAACCACTCAATCTGCTGAAGCTGGTGGACAACAATCGATAAATTATATTGCCGGACAAGTTGCAGCTCCTCAAAGCTGAACACCCCTTCCAGCAGTAAAATCGTCTGCTCAACTCCCGCCTCTCGCAACATCACCGCCTCTTGCAGACAGGCAACGCCGAAACCATCCGCCTCACCCAGCGCCCGGGCAACCGCTTGAATACCGTGGCCATAGCCATCTGCCTTGATCACCGCCAGCAGTTTGCTGTTGGGTGCCGCCGCTTTAGCAACCGATAAATTATGCTTCAATGCCGCCAGGTTGATTGAGGCCCAGGCTCGTGGGTTCAAGACAGCCCGTCCTCATCGTAAGCCGGGCCAGCATAATTTTCAAACTTGGCGTATCGACCCAAAAAGGTCAGCCGCGTGGTGCCGATCGGGCCGTTACGCTGTTTACCGATAATGATCTCGGCCACCCCTTTATCGGGGCTATCCTCGTTATAAACTTCGTCACGGTAGATAAAGACAATCAGATCTGCATCTTGCTCGATGGCTCCCGACTCACGCAGATCCGAGTTAATCGGGCGTTTATTAGGCCGATTTTCCAGGCTTCGATTGAGCTGGGAGAGTGCGATCACCGGCACATTCAGCTCTTTTGCCAGCGCTTTCAAGGAGCGAGAAATCTCGGATATTTCTGCAGTACGGTTCTCCTTCGAACCCGGCACTTGCATCAACTGAAGATAGTCAATCACGATCACTCCCAACTCACCGTGTTCACGTACCAGGCGTCGCGCCCGGGTGCGCAACTCGTTGGGGCTCAAACTGGCAGAGTCATCAATAAAGATTTTGGTCTGCTGCAACAGCGAAACTGCCGAGGTCAGGCGCGGCCAATCTTCATCTTCAAGGCTGCCATTGCGCAAACGGGTCTGCTCAATACGGCCAAATGAAGAGAGCATGCGCATCACCAACTGCTCCCCCGGCATCTCCATACTGAAAATGGCGATCGGCTTTTTGGTTTCTAACGCTGCATTTTCAGCAATATTCATCGCAAAGGTGGTTTTGCCCATGGAGGGGCGACCGGCAACAATAATCAGATCTGAGCGTTGCATACCCGAGGTCTGTTTATCAAAGTCGACAAAACCGGTGGTGGTACCGGTAATCGGCGAGTCACTGTTATAGAGCGTATCAATTTTATCGACCGCCTTAACCAGTAGCTCGTTAATATCCTGAAAGCCCTGTTTCGATCTCGCTCCCTGTTCGGCAATCTTGAAAACCAGACTCTCCGCAAGATCAAGCAGTTCACTGCTGCTGCGTCCGTCAGGCTGATAACCACTATTCGAAATTGCCGTGCCCACATCAATCAGCTGCCGTAACACCGACTTTTCACGAACAATCTCCGCGTAAGCCCGAATATTGGCCGCACTCGGGGTGTTTTTTGCCAACATCCCCAACTGCCGCAAGCCACCTACATTATCCAGCTCTGACATTTTATCCAGCTCTTCAGAGAGCGTGATCACATCGCAAGGCTCACTCCGCCCAGAGATAGCCGCAATGGCAGAGAAAATCATCCGGTGGTCGTGGCGATAAAAATCCTCTTCCGTCACCAGATCAGAGACTTGATCCCAGGCGTTGTTATCCAGCATCAGGCCACCCAGCACCGACTGTTCGGCCTCGATCGAGTGGGGAGGGATTTTCAACGCCGCAGTGGACTCATCCACCGGGTTACCAGAGTGTGTTGTTGGGGACATAATCGCCTTGTAAAAACTAAAATTTAACGGAGATCTAGCAGAGTGAGATTACCACAATCACGAAGAGCAGGCAGCTCGGCAGTCGCTAATAATGGAGAGAGGCCTTTGCACGAAAGATAGTTTTCGCTCCAGCAAGGCAAAAATAATCGAAAAACCGGATCCCGACACGGATGTCGGTTATGAAGACATTGCAGGAGCATCTTGCCAGTTTAGGGATGTAGAAAAAATTAAAATACCGTTATTGCACCGGATTTTTGTTCGCTCTGTCTAGGCAGGTATTGGGCGCATAGTGGGCTACGCAACGAATACTTGCCTAGACAGAGCGGGCAAAAAGACCAGTAAGAGCGGTATTTTAATGAATTCTACATCCCTTACTGGAGTAAATGAGGATTTTGAGATCATTTTTAACGCAGCTGGGGCGGAAAATATGAATCGCGCAAAGGTCTCAAAGACAAAAAAAGGCGGACACCCTTTCGGATGCCCGCCTTCTCTATGTTCTACTTACTCAGCAGTCACAATAACATTTACCGAGCTATCAACATCAACGTGCAGGTGAACCGCAACGCTGTATTCACCCGTGGCACGAATAGCACCTTCTGGCATACGAACCTCAGCTTTGCTCAGCTCAACGCCAGCAGCCGTTACCGCCGCCGCAACATCAGCGGTACCGATAGAACCAAACAGCTTGCCCTCATCACCCGCATTACCGGCGATGGTCACTGAGATACCTTCCAGCTTTTCAGCACGCGCTTGAGCCGCTGCCAAAACATCAGAAGCCTCTTTCTCCAGCTCTGCACGACGGGCTTCAAAAGAAGCAACATTTGAAGCCGTTGCCGGTACTGCCTTGTTTTGCGGGATCAAGAAATTACGACCATAACCCGATTTTACAGATACTTTATCGCCCAGGTTTCCCAGGTTACGAACTTTCTCGAGAAGAATCACATCCATCTCAACACACCTCTTGTTTAATCATTAAATTCAGTCAGGGCTGCCCTGATCATCATGTTTCTGTTGATCTTCTTTAGGAAGAGCAAGGCGACGACGTATATCAATCCAGCTATCACTCACCCCAAGCAACATCAACAGCGCTGCAATTTGTGGTAGTGCAATCGTCATCGCAAGGTATAAGCCAATCAACCAGCCGACACTCAGTTTTCGCTCAGCCACCACACTGTGGATAATGGCCAAACCCTGCAACAGATAAAAAAATACTAAAACAATCATCAGATTGCCTGCCAGCATCCCGGCACCCTGCTGGACAAACATCGAAGCCAGCATTACCGCAACAGCTATCCATGCCAATAACTTTGGCAACCTTAACTGGTGAAACTCCAGCTTGAACCCACCGGGGTTATAGAGCTGTGACTGCCACCAGCGCCCGACAAACAGACTGAACAGAATATTCAGTGTTAGCGCGACCACAATAATTGCGGTCATCAGTCGGGCAAGCTGTTCGGTAATGGCGGCGATGTCAGCATGGCTGCCCATCTCCCCCATTGTTGCTAACAGCTGATCCAACACCTGCTGCCACCACATCACTGGATCACTCAACAGCAGATGCACCAACAAGGTCAGCAACAGACCAATGCCACAGGTGATGGCGATGACGTAGTCCAGTGAGCGGCTCTGTCGCAATATGGCCGACAAAACCCAAACCGGCAACCAAACCATACCCATGAATACCAGGCCGGGAAGTAAACTTCCCATGGCAACCAGAGATAACAGTGAAATCAGCAGGCCGGAGATCAAAATCACCGACAACCCGCTCTGCGGGCCTAATCGCAACGTCGCCAGCGCCACCGCACCGCCACTCAAATAGATGAAGGGGGCCAGTGGCAGAGACAATCCAGCAAACAATATAACAACCAGAACTGCCTGCATGCGGCCACGCATAATAAATGATGCCAATGACCGCATAACGTTTACCTGCCTTATACTTTAATCTGTAACCGGCTTAGTTTTCGTGGGCATCGCAATATGGCAACAACGCCAGAAAACGAGCACGCTTGATAGCGGTAGACAACTGACGCTGATAACGTGCCTTAGTGCCAGTGACGCGGCTAGGAACAATTTTACCGGTTTCAGTGACATAATTTTTCAAGGTACCGAGATCTTTGTAATCGATTTCAGTAACACCCTCTGCCGTGAAGCGGCAGAACTTTCTACGACGAAAATAACGAGCCATGTTTGTATCCTATTCTTTACAGTTCAAATAACGAGCAGTGCTTATTCGGCAGCAGACTTTTTGGTCTCTTCAGTGCGTTCCGGACTCTCTTCGCGACGAGCTTGTGGTGATGCTTCAATCACTGGGCCCTTCATGCCGAGTACCATGTTACGCAGCACGGCATCATTAAAGCGGAACATACTGGCCAACTCATCCAACGCACTCTTGGTGCACTCAATATTCATCAGCACGTAGTGTGCTTTGTGAATTTTGTTTATTGGATATGCCAACTGGCGACGGCCCCAATCTTCCAGACGATGAACTTTACCACCATCAGCTTCGATGATTCCCTGGTAACGCTCTACCATCGCAGAGACTTGCTCGCTTTGATCTGGGTGAACCAGAAATACGATTTCATAATGTTTCATTAGAAGCTCCCTTCGGACTTTTTTCTGGCCTTCTGTACATACACAGAAGGCAAGGAGTTAATACAAAAAACCCGTACACACATGCACGGGAACGCGCATTCTACTTAAGCCGGAAGAATAATGCAATGGCTTGATGGAGTAAGGGATTAAGCATGGCGGTGGTGAACAAGCAGATCACCAGCTAAAGCCTCGGCCTCCCTGCCGATTTGTGGAGATTCAGGCTAACTGGCGAATCATCTTCTCTAAACGTTTCTCTGAAACCGGTTGTAATGTTTTCAGCTCTTGTGAAAAGAGTGAAATCCGCAGCTCTTCGATCAACCAGCGGATTTCAACCAACGCTGCTGTCTGGTCGCTATCCCCTTTTTTTAGCGCACGATCAAAGCTCTGTTGATATTGTGCAGTGACCCGCGCCACCACTAACATCGCGATTTTATCCCGGTTCAAATTGTGATTTAGCTTCTCTAATCTAAACAATATCCCTTTCAGGTAGCGGGGGTAGTTTTGCAGGTATTGATAAGGGGTCTCAACAATAAAGCCTTTATAGATCAGCTGCTCCAACTGCTGCTGAATATCAGCCATCGCATTTAACCAGAAGGGGGGAATATTGCCCTTAATAGCCACTCTTATTTGATGGTACTGCGGTAATATATTGTGTAACAGAGCGGCAACCTCGTTCACATGGCCAACAAACTCACCTCGACCACGTTGTAACTGCTGTTCAAAGCTCTGCTTGTCATTGATCGACTCAATATCAGCCATGAAGCTCTTTTCAACCGCTGCCAGAATAATCTGCTGCTTTAACTGCTCTCCGTTACCCAGACTGCTGTAACAGAGCGCCATCTGTTGTAGTTGTGGAATGTTTTTATGCAGATATTTAATCTTGTCAGCCAGTTGCAATACAAACAGTCGGCGCATCCCTGCCCGGTGGTTCTGTTTCGCTTTATCGGCGGTATCGAATACTTTTAGCGCTACTGCGGTGCCATCATCAACCAGTGCCGGATAAGCGCGCAGCGTCATCCCTTGCTGTCTATTTTCAATCACCTCTGGCAGGGTTTCAAAATCCCATTGGGTGATATTTTTCCGCTCTAAAACATCCAGCTTTGGGGTTATGAATTTTTCACTGGCCAGTGAGCCACACTCGGCTTTCAAGTGGCTAAGATCACGCCCCTGCGCCAGCACTTTACCTTTATCACCCATCACTTTGAAATTCATTAACAGATGGTCTGGTAGCTGCAAATTATCCCATACCCCACTGGGCAGTGGCTCACCAGCAATGCGGTTCAATTGGTGGGAGACGGCATTGAACAGAGAGCCTGAAGGTGATGCAGGCAGTGCATCGACACACGCCTGCGCATAATCGGGAGCGGGTACAAAATTGCGCCGTACCGATTTAGGCAGCGCTTTAATCAGTTGAATCACCTTCTCAAGCAGCATACCGGGTACCAGCCACTCAAAATATTCCGGCTCTAACTGATTTAACAGTGCCAGCGGCACCTTGAGGTTGATGCCATCGGCGTGGTGATTGGGGTCGAAGTGATACTCCAATTCGAGCTGAATCCCCTGGTAACTCAACTGGTCAGGAAATGCCTGTTGGCAGAGGGTGCTATCCCGCTGTAATAGATCATCTTGTGACAGGAACAGTAGCTGGGGATTATCGAGCCGCGCTTTTTTATACCAACGTTCAAAGAGGATGCCGTTAAAAATATTTTTCGGTAGCTGGCGGTCATAAAACTCAAAAATCAGCTCTTCATCAACCAGTAGATCACGGCGACGGGATTTACTCTCTAACTGCTCAATCTCTTCAATCAGTTGGCGGTTATGTTTCTGGCACGGGGCTTGTGAGCGGTATTCGCCATTGACCAATGCACCACGAATAAAGATCTCCCGGCTGATAACCGGCTCCAGCGGGCCGTAGTGAATTTTGCGCCGTGCCACAATCGGCAGCCCGTACAGGGTCACTTTCTCAAAGGCAACCACTTGTGCACGGCGCTTCTCCCAGTGGGCATCGCTATAGCTCTTTTTGCACAACCCTTCGGCAATCGCTTCTATCCACTCCGGCTCTATTTTAGCCACGGTGCGGGCAAACAGTTGCGAGGTCTCAACCAGCTCGGCGGCCATAATCCATTTGGGCTGTTTTTTACGCAGTGCCGAGCCGGGGAAGATCTTTAATTTTTTACTGCGGGTACCCAGATACTCTTTATCATCCTGTTTAAAGGCGAGATTACCCAACAGGCCGCTCATCAGTGAACGGTGTATTTTGGCGTAATCGGCGGGCTGCTGGCCACTGCGGTGGCCCATCTCTTTTAGCTGCCCGGCGAGCTGTTTGTGAATATCCTGCCACTCCAGCATGCGCAGATAGGAGATAAACTGTTTTTTGCACAACTTGCGCAGCTGGTTGCGACTCAGTTGTGCTTTTTGCTGCTGAAACCAGTTCCAGAGATTAAGGTAGATCAGAAAATCAGAGGCTTCATCTTTGAATTCGCTGTGTTTCTCATCCGCCGCCTGCTGCTTGTCGGCGGGGCGATCACGGGGCTCCTGAATACTCAATGCCGAGGCGATCACCAGCACCTCCGCCAATGCACCCTCATCAATCGCCGCCAATAACATTCGGCCAATGCGTGGATCAATCGGCAGCCGCGCCAGCTTTCGACCCCGCTCAAGCAGCTTTTGTTGTCGATCAATTGCCCCCAGCTCTTGCAGCAGTTTATAACCATCATTCACCATGCGGCTATCGGGGGCATCCACAAACGGGAACGCCTCAATCTCGCCCAGCCCAAGGCTCTTCATCTGCAAGATGACACTGGCCAGATTGGTGCGCTGTATCTCGGGAGCGGTGAATTCATCCCGGCCATTAAAGTCATCTTCTGAATAGAGGCGAATGCAGACTCCGGCAGAGATGCGCCCACAGCGCCCGGCACGCTGGTTAGCACTGGCCTGCGAAATCGCTTCAATGGGTAGCCGCTGCACCTTGCTGCGGTAACTGTAACGGCTGATACGAGCCACACCGGGGTCGATCACATAGCGAATACCCGGCACCGTGAGTGAGGTTTCGGCCACGTTGGTAGCGAGCACAATGCGCTGTTTGCGGCTGGGCTGAAAGATACGCCCCTGCTCGCTGGCACTCAAACGGGCAAACAGCGGCAGTACTTCGCTATCATGGGGGTGGTGTTTACGCAACGCCTCGGCAGTTTCACGAATCTCTCGCTCACCGGGCAGGAAGATCAACATATCGCCCCGGCGATCCTGCCGTGATATCTCATCCACTGCATCCAAAATACCCTGCACCATGTCAGTACCCTGCTCTTCACTCTCGTAAAGTGGCCGGTAACGCATTTCAACCGGATAGGTGCGCCCTGAGACTTCAACCACCGGTGCATTATCAAAGTGTTTTGAGAAGCGCTCTGTGTCGATGGTGGCGGAGGTAATAATCACCTTAAGATCGGGGCGTTTGGGTAGTAGCTGTTTTAGATAACCGAGCAGAAAATCGATATTGAGGCTGCGCTCATGCGCCTCATCAATGATGATGGTGTCGTATTGGTTGAGATAGCGATCCTGCTGCATCTCGGCCAGCAAAATGCCATCGGTCATGATTTTGATGTAACTTTCTGGCCGAGTCTGGTCGCTAAAGCGCACCTTGAATCCCACCGCTTTACCCACTTCACTGTTCAGTTCTTCGGCGATGCGGGTGGCGAGGCTGCGCGCTGCCAGTCGACGCGGCTGGGTATGGCCGATATAGCCATTCACCCCACGCCCCAACTCCAGACAGATTTTAGGCAGTTGGGTGGTTTTACCGGAACCGGTCTCACCCGCCACAATCACCACTGGGTGTGCAGCAATGATCTTTTTTATAT
>UOFP01000065.1_pt1 | contig 28507 bp, 19 predicted proteins | sample 1988921 | NCBI WGS metagenome assembly UOFP01 (sample SAMEA4712195, study PRJEB27164) | hydrothermal vent metagenome | biome: marine basaltic hydrothermal vent biome; feature: marine hydrothermal vent; material: mineral | place: Pacific Ocean | collected 2011-06-14/2011-07-23 | depth 1719 m | reverse complement strand
TAGAGCAATAACAACTCATCAAGCCTCGTTTCCAGTGACTCAATTCGAGCATCAAGGCTTTCATTGCTATACTTTTCAGCTGCTGCTGGCACCCCCCCTTGCATCATTTCTCGATTAAGAATGACCAGCTGCCTTTTAAGGGCTAAACGCCCCTCTCTTGCCTCATTCAGTTGAAGCTCAGCATCTTTAGTCTCTACCCTTATTTGTGCTAGGCGACTAAAGTAACCCCCCGCTTCATCTGGCATTTTACCAACATGCACCTGCTTAAATTTTTGCAAGCGTAGCTCCGCAGCCTCCAGCCGCTCTTGATAAATCGAAATCTGATCTTCGATAAAACGCTGGGAATCGTCTGTATCTTGCCGCCCAGCGGTCAATGCCCCTTCCATAAAGATATTCAGTAGCGACTCGACAACTCGCTTCGCTAATTGTGGGTCGTTGTTTTCATATAAAATCTCATAAATATGGTCCCGGCCACTACCCGAGACTAAAATATCTTTTTGCAATTCCTGCAGCAAGACCTCCATCTCCTCTGGAGTCTCCGCTTGAAGATCAAGATCTGTCTCACGCGCCACTTGCACTAAATTGGGACGACTTAAAAGCGTACGCCGCGCAACATTAACAAATTCAAGAGTAGCGCCACTATCAACCGCAAGCCCTTTGAGTAACGGTGTCAGCATTGACTGGGTATCCAGATACACCTTGGAGCTCACTTCATACGAATTAGGTAGCAACATTGCTACCGGCCAACCCAATGCACAAACCAGTGATGCCACCCCAAAAATATACCAGCGTTTTTCCCAAAACAGCCTAGCATAGTCATATAATTCTCGTGCAGTCTCATTCATGCTGTTTGTTCCATACTACTTTGCATCTCCATTATCCTAAAACCATGTTTCCGGAATCATCAACACATCACCGGGTTGCAGAGGAATATTCTCAGAAATATCCCCTTTTTTCAGCAAATCGCCCAGACGAATAGGGATGACTGTCTCTTTTTGATCAACTTTACGTATCAATTTCGCACGATTACCCGCAGCAAATTCGCCAAGTCCACCAACGGCAATCATCACATCCAGCAAGGTAATCCCATTACGGTATGATAATGCCATGGGTTCAGCTGCGGCACCAATTATTCGAATTCGTTGATCATACACACCACCAAATTCCGTAACAATGACAGTCACAACAGGACTTTTAATATACGAGGCTAATATACTCTCGATACTACGAGCTATTTGACTGGGTGTTTGATCAACCACCGTCAAATCTTCCACCAACGGAATTGAAATCATTCCATCAGGTCGAACGGGAACGGTCACAGATAAATCACCGTTACGCCAAACAAATACATTCAACATGTCGCCAGCACCAATCAAATATTGCTTTTGGTCTGTAGAGTCAATCAACACCTGTTCACCGTCTGCCTCCAGCACCCCCTCTTCCTTTTCTTCCGGCGCCACGGCACATGCCGCCAAAAATAGACTCACACTGAAAACTAACATCAACTTAATCACGGAAAACATTAAACTAACTCTCACCTATTGAGCTCCTTATTTACTCAAACCAATTATTTTCAGAGATCTTTGCACGATGCATACCTTCCGTCCCAGCGACAGCGACCTTAAAAACAATCCCATGCCAGGAGCCTTCATTTACTTCAAGAAACCCCGGTTTTCGATCATTTTTACCTTGCTGGAACAACACTATTTTCCGTACAAAGGTCTTTTTCAATAATCCAGGAGTCTACCGGGCTTAGGGTGAATCTACGTGGAGAATTCATTTCGGCCCATTTTTTCGATCCTTTTCCTTGAACATCGCCAACATTCGCCTCAAACAATCAAAAAAATGGACTCGAAATGACTCTCCCTCGCTACGACTCCCTAAGTCCGATAGGCTCCTAGGTTAATCACTGGCATAAAATCGACAAACAGCCTCCAGCGACGCTGGAAACTACTCAAATTATACCTCTTATATTTAAGAGATTTCGAGATACCCACGATAGACCGCATTCAAAACACGGAGGCTATCACACTGAGCACCACACACCAGCTTTATTACCTACAGCTACAATTCAATGAAATTGATGCCAATTAATACGGATTGGTGATTATATACATCGGAGCCACAAAGGTATAGCTTTGGCAACACAAAAAAAAGCCCCGTCAAAACGGGGCTTTTCATCTACAACACATCAAGCCAGTATAAAACTAAGCCTTGGTATTGCGTCGCTTCGCAAAACCCATACCAACCAGACCAAGGCCTAGCAGAGCAATAAAAGCAGGCTCAGGCACAGAAGCAGACCAAGAAACTTGATTGCCGCCACCTTGAGAGCTAAAAGACCATACACCTGGGGTAGCATCATAACCAAGCACATTCAACGTGCCTTGCCCGGTAATTGTCAAATTACCACCATTCATGTTGGCGTTATAAGAATCCATATCAAAGCTCGCTGTCACACCCGAGCTTGCACCAGTAACCGTCCAAAAATTAGCAATTGCTGTAGATGTTGCCCAATCAGCTATATCCTGAATTTCACCTATATCACCAAATGTAAACGTACTCAAATTCGTAACATTAAACCAACTTGCGAAATCGCCTGTCGCACCTACAACCTGGAATAGAGCTGGATTAGATGGACCAAAATCCACCAGCCCACCACCAGAGTTATACGAAACCGTACCACCAGCCATTTGCAACTCACCTTGAATCATCGCTGCACTAGCACTACCAACTAGCATCATACCCGCAACACCAACTCCAATAACAAACTTACTAATACTCATTTTACATACCTCTTCATTAAACAAAAATACTTGCCACAATACCTCATGCACCTATCATGCCAACCCCCGCAATGCCTTAACCCATATGTTTTTTGGGTGTTTTTTATCCGCCACCCTCTCAATACATACTCTTAGTGTAAAATTTACCGACAAGAAAACCAGATCAAAGCTCTGACATCAACTTTTCAGCCTCGGCACGAAAAGGAAGCACCATTTCATTTGTAAGAATTTCATCCAAGAGCCGTCTTGCTTGAGACTTTTTACCTACCTGCACAAGAGCGTAGGCGTAATGATATGCAATTTCAGGCGCATCACGATTTATAGTGTGGGCCTTGAACAATATATTTTCCGCCTCCTCCACCCGACCACTGCTGACTAAAATCCAGCCATAAGTGTCCAATATACTTGCATCGTCACCTTTGAGTCGATAGGCCTTCTCAGCGTTACCCAAAGCATCAGTTAAGTTGCCATCTTCATATTGTGACCAAGCCAAGTTATTGAGCGCCACATAATTTTCGGGATTGGAAATCAGTACTCGCTTGTACTCTTCCATCGCAAGCAACGCCTTACCTATTACCTGATAATTTGCGGCAAGCTCCATTCTCACCGCATCATCACCGGGGTTTTCCGCGAGCCAGTTTTCCAATAATCGCCACGCCCCCTGGTCCCCTTGCATTTTTTTCGCCCGATACAACTTAACCGTTAAAACATTTGTCACCTGTTTTGACAGGGCCTTTTGATACCGATGCTCGGCCTCATTAAAACGCCCCTGCTTGAAATACAAATCACCACCGGCCTCATAGCCTGCAGCCAAATCGGGAAAATATTCAACCATTTTTGCGGCATAAGCCGAGGCCTTCTTCAAATTACCATCATTGCTTTCTAGCTCCACAAGCATGTGCAGGGCTGGCAAATATTGCTCATCAAGCTGCAACAACTCCCTTAAGGTGCTTTTTGCAGAAATAAATTGTTTTTGTTGCCTCTGAACTTGCGCCAGAGAGAAATAAAAACCGACACGAGGGGAGCGTTTTACAAGAGATGCTAATAACAACCCGGCCTCATTCCACTCTTTTTTAGCCACATGAATTTGCGCTGCTAACAGGACAACACCGGGATCTTCAGGGTAATGCTTATTGAGCTCGCGACTCATAACCCTCGCTTTTTCAAGCTCACCTGTACGCAAATAGTGGCGAGCCAACAGCAAACGAGGCGGCGCAAACGTCTCTTCAGCTTCAGCCGCTTTTTCTAACCACTCAATCGCCTCTGAATTTTCACCTTGTTTGGCCATCACTTGTGCAAGCATCATATAGGCAGATAACAGCTTTTTATTTTCTACCACCAGCACTTCCAATATTTCCTGTGCCTCGGTAATTTGACCGCTCTGAGCTTCGATCTGAGCTAGCCTTAACCGTAACTGCACATTCTTCGGATCAAGCGCCAATCCTTGGGTTAAAACACCGCGTGCTTTATTTGCCTCTTTGTTAACTTGATAGACCAAAGCAAGCAGTGAATATGCCAGCGGATCCTTCGAATGGGTATCTAAATATTGCTGAGTTGACTCAATCGCCCTATCTAGCTGATTGTTCTTGATGTAAGCCGATATCAACCCCTGCTGGGCGCGAAATGTATCGCTCCCCCCCTTAACAATGTCTTCCAATTCTTTAATTGCACCATCCACATCACCTGAAGCGAAAGAGGCCAGAGCAAGCTCCATTCTCAGCGAGCTTGAGGAAGGATCCTTGCTCAATGCTTCGACCAAAAACTTCCGACCGCCATCAAAATCACCTTTACGGAGTGCCGCAGCACCAATCATCTCCAACAATTGAGCATCATCTGCAGCCAATTTGACAGCGGGTGCCAGTACATCATATGCCCGACCAGGCTGATTTAGTTTAATACGTGCTGCCCCTAGCAACTTACGTGCATAAACATGGTCTGGGCTAGCGGAAAGATAGCGAGTCAAATACATATCAGCTTGACCCAATTGATTAAGTGCAAATTTAACCGCCCCAAGTAACAACAAACTTGGCTTGTGTGAATCATTTTCCTTTAATGCTGCCAACAACAATTCAGTTGACTGTTCATAATTTTTCTCACTATAAGCAATCAATGCTTCAAAATAATTGAGATCTGGCGTGGAGACTTTTTTGTTTTTTAAAAATGCAATTTCTTGTCGTGCTTGTTCAATATTATCCAGTGCAATCAAACTCTTTACGCTTCCCAGCCGGGCAAGATAAACAGTATTGGTGATCACGCCATGGCGCTCAACATCGATTGCGGTATGGTATGATGAGAGCGCACTGTCATGCTGGCGTTGGTAATAATACGCATCACCAAGCACCTGCCAGGCTTTTCCATTTTTTTGGGGCAACTTCACAACATCATTGAGTAACGTCACTGCATCCGCTATCCGACCCTTATTTAGAGAGTAGAGAGCCAACCCATATAATGCATAATAATTCGCACCCGACAGCTCTATGGATTCCTCATACAACTTCTTCGCCTTTTCATTTTCTCCCAACTGAGAGTATGCATGTCCAGACAATGCCAGCCATTGGGCGCTTTCTTCGGCATCACCTAAAGTAAACTCTTTGTGTTCTAATAATGCTTCTGCCTGGCCTGCATAAATGTATGCTTCGCCTAGCAACAGATTGACATCATCACCCACCTTACCTAACTCAATCGCTCGCTCTAGCTCTTTAACGGCATCAATGCCATTATCCAGCATTAAATAAATTTGCCCCAACAACACTCTTGCATCAACATTTTCAGAGTTTATTTGAAGCGTATTTTTCACCTCGACTATCGATGCTCGAAGATCATTACTCTCATAAAAATCATAAGCATTCTGCAAGTGCTCCTGTTCACTGACCTCACTACAGCCAACAGCGACACCTAAAACCACACACACAACCACAATTTTTTTTAGAAATAATTTGATGTACATTTCCACCATCCTTCTATCGATAACTCAAAGTGCCCAACAAATACACTGGCTAAGGCTCAATAGTTAACCGCGTTTTTTGCTCTAAATTTCTTGATATGTTCAAGTTCAAGTTCATCAAAAAACCCATCAACTGACCTTCCTCGAACTTTTCGTCATCCAAGCCATTTTCATACAACACACCAACAACCGCTGAAAGCTTATTGCTAACAAACGGTTTTTTTAATTCAAAAAGCTTTGCCAAGTAAGGGTTTGAGGTACTGTCACCCCCAATGACGTACCATGAAAAAATGACAAATTCGCCACCACTCTGAGCATAAACAGCTTTTCTAATCTTCAGGGGATCTTCAGATGTTGGGCCAATTGTCACCGAATCAGACATCTGTGGCTTCCAAATACTATTGGCAAGCGTATTATCCTCATGAACCAGCTCTTTGCCTTGCTCTTGACGTAAGTAATAGGCAACATAAACATTTAACTTCACCTTGCCATCGCTGTAGACGTATATCACATGGTCATCAGCACCAGCATAAGATGGCATCCAATCGCCAGTATACTCATCAGGCCCAACCCAGCCATCAATACTCCCCATCGCATCCGCTAGAGAAACGTCATAGTGTTGATCATCAGCCTGATACTGAAAAAAACCAGAAATACTGGGAGATAATATGATCATCCCCCCCACGCCAATAGTCGTCGCCAAAACACGCAGACCCCATCGTGAATGCTCACCGGTACGAGAAGCAGTTGCTACCGGCAAATCATCAACCATCGTTCGCTGACTAAAGCGATAACTCACGCTAAAAAACAAGAAATAAACGACACCAAACACCCACCAACCAAGTCCAATATGATCATGGACAAAGTAATGCTCCATCTCTGTCAGGTGCCCGCTCATGATTACGATGACAACCCTCGCTACATTGGCAAAAAAAGCCAGCGACACACCAACAAAGACCACAATTAAACGTTGCCTGAGTGTTTCAAAACTCCAGTAAGCATGAATAATCGATAGCGTTAAACCAGTGATGACGTAGCGATAACCTCCGCAGACGTCCGCTATAAAAAAAACGCCTTCAGGAATAGTAAGGTACGCCCCTTCCTTCAGAACCGGAACATTCAACGTGGTAAGAAAATAATATGTCGCATTTGCCGTTCCGTTTTGTAAAATTGGCATCGCCAACTCCCAAACTGGCGCCAGAGCAAATAACAGCAACAAAGGGAATAAAATAATGTATGTAATTTTGCTGCCTAATACCAACCAAATTAATAGCGGAAAAAAGGCGAGCAGGAAGGATTGATATACCAGCTGAACATCCAAAAAATCCATTGCAGCCATACCAATCAGGTAGCCACCTAATACCACAAACACCATTAAACTTGGCGTTGGTTTATATGCTGCTAAGATTTTTCTTTTTTCAAAAATCAGGTAGACAATAATAGGGAAAATCAAGTATCTATTATCGTAGTTTGTAGTAGAGCTCCAGCGGGTCAGTAACCGCAGATAGTCTTCGCCAAAAGTGGCTATCTGAATCAAAGCCAGTATTGCCAGAGACAACAGTGATAGCAACCAGGCCTTTTGTTCATATACAACCCGATTTTCCATCGCGCTATCAGAGCCCATATTTTTCTACCAGATCATACATAGTCGGGCGACTAACCCCCAGGAGTTCAGATGCTTTGGAGACATTTTTCTCACACAAAGCCAGCGCTTGGCTGACCGCCTCACGCTCCGCCTTTTCCCTCACTTGCCTTAAATTGTGGACTTCATCATCTCCAGGGGCCCTAGGAAGCTCGAGGTCATCAAGGGTTAAAAGGTTATCATCCGACATAATGACTGCACGTTTGATACAGTTTTCTAACTCGCGCACATTTCCTCGCCAAGAGTGGGCACGAACTGCATTTGTAGCATCAGATGTAAACCCTTTCATTTTTTTACCGAATTCGCTTGAAAACTTTTTCAAAAAAACTTTTGCCATCAATATTGCGTCGCCAGCACGCTCCCTTAATGGTGGAATATTAACGGTAATTTCACTAATGCGATAATACAAATCTTCTCGAAAGCTACCATTTTGAATAAGCTGATCGATATTTTGATGCGTTGCACAGACAACCCTAACATCGATAGCAATTTCCTTGCGCCCACCAACACGCTCAATGACACGCTCCTGTAAAAAACGCAGTAGTTTAGCCTGCAGAGATAAAGGAAGATCGCCTATTTCATCCAAAAACAAGGTTCCTCCATTCGCTTGCTCAAACTTACCAATGGTTTGCTTAACGGCACCTGTAAATGCCCCTTTTTCATAACCAAACAGTTCGCTTTCCAATAAGTTTTCTGGGATTGCAGCACAGTTGATTGCCACAAATGACTGGTCAACCCGGTCACTCAAATTGTGTAGCGCTCGAGCCAGTACCTCCTTGCCTGTACCACTCTCACCCAAAATTAATGTCGTCACATTGGCTGGGGCTATTTTTTCAATAACCTTACAGACTTTCAACATTTGGGGGCTACTGGCAATAACGCCATCAAGGGGAGAGGGTTTCGACATTAGCAATTGATGGTTTTCTTTTTCCAAATCATAAACATGGCTAGCACGCGCAACAATCAGAGAGAGTACGTCCATATCGATAGGTTTTTGATAAAAGTCATAAGCACCCGAAGCAATTGCGCGCACCGCATTAGACCTGTCATCATTTCCAGTGACAACAATCACCTTCGTTTCAGGTGCGAGCTTCATAATTCCATCTAATACAGCCAATCCTTCTGATGCATTCTCAGGATCCGGTGGCAACCCTAAATCCAGTAGCACAACCGCAGGTTCATAACGCCGAACAGCAGCAATCGCTTCAACTCGGTTTACCGCAAAAATTATTTCATAGTTATCAAAAGACCATTTAAGCTGGCTTTGAATACCAAGATCATCTTCAACCACGATCAGTTTTTGCATTTTTTTCTTGTGGTTACCCAATATCGACACCCATCTTCATCAAAATTTAGTTATAGAAGCCCTGAATAAGTCTGGTTAGATCTAGTACACCAACCACTTTATATTGACGGATCAGCGCCCCTGTGGCATTTCACATCAAGGCACAGCTCGCAAGCAATGGTTGTTCCCTTGGTAAGAGCTGTAACGCCGAAGCGGAATGCCACAGGGTCGCCCGAAGGGTTACTCTGTCTGCTTCCATGGCTGCGTTGTGCTTCTTGTGAAGGGAACAACCATTCCCTGCGAAGCACGCCTTGCCACGAAAGCAGACAGAACAACTAATCCGTCAATATAAAGTGGTTGATGTACTAGGCTGAGCGGAAATTGTTCAAAACTTCCTTATGAATCATCACGCACAACAGGCACACTAATTTTAAAAACAGTTCCTTCGCCAAGTGTGCTGGCAACAGTGAGGGTTCCACCAATGCTATGGATATACTCCTTTGCTTCATAAGCACCAATACCCATACCTGCATTACCTTTCGTTGTTTCAAAAGGTTTAAATAACCGACTCCTCATGTACTCCTGTGCCATTCCACACCCCGAATCGCTCACACTGATAACGGCCTTGTCACTCTCAATCTGAAGTATCAATTCGACTTTCCCCGACTCGGGCGTTGCTTCTTGAGCATTCTGTACCAAGTGAGCAAGTACTATCTCCAAGCGCTCCCCATCCGCAAACACACACGGAGTGCTACTATGCTTATTTATGAGTACAGGAAATGGCCTGCTATCCTGCCTAGCACGACATACTGCTGTCAAGCACTCAATCAAATCAATGCAATCACGATTAGTCGTCATTACCATACTTCGGTCTTTTCTTAACTGCAGAAGCATGCGATTCATTCTTTTTGTCGCATTATCCACTGTCAGAAAAGCATCATCTACAAAATCAGGGTTGTTTTTATATTTTTCTGCATTTTTGATGACCAACGAAAGCTGTGATACGACATTTTTCAAGTCATGCACAACATAAGCAGACAAACGATTAAATGCTTCGAATTGACGTGATTCGTGTAACTCCTGAGAAAGCATCATCAATGCAAGATAACCCGCGGCTTGGCATCCAACCGTTTTCAACAGGTCATGATCCTCCCAATTGAATTTTCGCTCTGCACGAGGACGATTCAACGCTAAAACCCCAAACAGTGCATTCTGATGAAATAACGGCACCAACAATCTCAAATCCTCATCGTCAACCAACCATTGTGGCAACAATAACTGTGGAAAATTATGTGGCTCGTTTTTATACTCATCAATATCAACTACCCAGCCACCTTGTTTGACAAACTCGATGTAACTCTCTTCTTCTAAATCAGCTAGAACACAATGATTGTGCCCCCCTGCATATTGATACCGTTCATTTTCATTTTTTAACCAGATGACCCCCCCGGTGCTATCGATAATTTTCGCCACAGCCTCTATAACTCGATTTTCCAAACCAGATTCAAATTTATTACCTGAAAGTGAAGCGATAAACCTCAACCACTCTTCACGATAATCATATTTATAATCAAAAAAATGTTTACTCAAAAAAACCTTTAGCTTGGCCCTCATTTGCCCTGAAAAAATGATAACCGATACCAATAGAACGGCAAAAGCAAAAAAAACAATCTGGATTAAACCACTCCACTGACCACCTAAAAACTGAATATAATAACCAATGAGAGCCATTAGCAGCATGTAAACACCGATGCCAATCAGGGCCACCCCATGAAAAACAATTTTCCGTGAGATAATGACCTTCGAGGGTTCATGAACAATTCGCTTCAATGAAACAAAGAATAGTGGGATCAACAGGGTGGTGAAAATAGCTCGAGCTTGCCAGTAAAGAAGATCCAGGCCGGAGACCAGCAGCGCCGTTGAATAAAGAAATATATCGTACGAAAACTGGGCCCCTATCGCGATACAAAAGAACTTTACAGCCCATAATTGGCTTGCATCAGAATTACGAATCAATTGCTCAATCAGTACCAAGCCAAAAATTGATAGTAGTAGGTATTGGTAACACCAAATGCTGAAATTGATTTCATCCGGCCCTAAACCAAAGCCAATTTGATGATGATAAATATCAAGTAAAAACAGCCCACCAAATAAAATCAGCGCAACCAAGACAACTTGCCAGAACAAACTATCTCTACCGCGCCAGTTGCGGACTGGATTCAACAAATAAAATAAAATAAAAATCCAGGAAATATTACGCAGGAGTTCAGCATAATGGCCCAGCCTGCTTATTCCATAGCTAGCAAATAGAGCCCATAGCGCTGTAATAACAAATGAAAAAGATAAGATGAATTTTGCGGGGTGATGACGAAAAAAGAGGATGAGTATCAGTGCCGATATTGCAAAGGCCACACTACTTATATTGTATAATAAACTCCCCATAATCTAATCCACACATAGCTGAAGTTATTTGTAATGAGACCTTTGCACGGTTCATATTTTCCGCCTCAGCGGTGTAAAAATTCCCCCACACATCGGAGGCACACAAAACATTCACTTATACTTGCACCCTGCTCTTCACTAACATGTCATTGAAGCAAGATGCAACTACCTTGCCCCTCGCCCCCAGAGAATTACTTCTGCTGTCTGCATAATAATTGTGAAATCCAGAAACAGGCTATAATTTTTCACGTAATAGAGGTCATATTGCAACTTCTTCCTCGAGTCATCTTCAGATGCACCATAGGGGTAACCGATCTGTGCCCACCCGGTGATACCCGGTTTGACCATATGCCGGTCATTAAAGTAGGGGATATTTTCTGCCAGCTGCTCTACAAACTCCGGACGTTCCGGGCGTGGCCCCACAAAGCTCATATCACCACGTAACACATTGATTAACTGGGGAAGCTCATCAATACGGGTTTTACGAATAAACTTGCCAACTGTTGTGACCCGGTTATCATTTTCGCTGGCCCATTGCGCCCCGTTTTTTTCAGCATCCATGCGCATACTACGAAACTTTATTACTTCGAATGGCACCCCCATTTCACCCACCCGCAGCTGCTTATAAAAAACCGTACCACGGCCTTTTGAGCTTATGAATATGACCATCGCAGTTAACAGCATTATCGGCCAAACTATTAACAACATTGCCAGACTAACACCAAGGTCGACACTGCGTTTAATCACATCTTTTAACAGTCCTGATTTAAATCCATCTGAAAAAACAATCCAATCCGGGCTAATAATATCAAGACGTAGCAGCCCTAATTGACGCTCAAAAAAATAGGGAAGATCAATAACACGAACCCCCCTCACTTTACATTCCAGCAATTCATCAACTGGCAGTGTTTTATGTTGGTCAATTACAGCTACAACCAGCTCATCTATAAAATTAGCCTCCACCAATTCAAAGAGTGAACCCTCTTTTTTCAGGATTCTTCCGCGTTCAACAAGCTCCTCCTCATCACTCACATTAACAAAACCAATGATAGCGCAGCCGCGATAGTCTGACTTGCGACGTAGCTTTGTCACTTCCAGTGCCATTTCACCCGTCCCTAAAACCAGAATCCGCCGGTTCAAATATTTTTTATCCGCAACCATGGAAAAAATGAAGCGAAAGAACACCACACCGATAAATGAGATGAAAATTGCCGTCCAGACGATACCCCAATCCAATGTAACACCCGGCATGAGAGAGAAAATACCATATACCACCAAACCGCCAACCAAGAAGGCGAGTGTGGTACGTGAAAGCCAATCACCCGCTTTACAACTTAATCTACGCCGATATAAACCCATGGCCATTAACGCGCCAAAAACAACCAAAAATAACAGGCTGGCATGCGAAAAATCAGGGCTCGTTAAGTGAATTACCGTACTGTCAACATCCTGTAATAAAGGCCCGAGAAAGGCATCGGCCAAGAAAAGGGCGGACATCAACAATAGTGACTCAAATATCCCCAGCAATAACAAAGAAGTTGGAACATAATGTTTAAATATTCTAACCATACCGGAATACTCAACCTTCTAACTTAAATCACATTTAAGTGATGAATAAAAAATTAATCAAAAACACTGACATTGTTCACTTCAGGTGTCTGTAGGAAATGTACGCATATTTATTAAACATCAATCAATGACGTTATTCCTTCACTCAGAGGTGTATCAGGCAAAATACCGACCAGCTCCTTCAATGTTTCCGGTGAAGATAAGGAGTGGCGAATATCACCTGCTCTTGCTTTGGAGAAACTTTTTTCTACCGATTTTCCTGCCGCCGTTTCAATAGCTTGAATCATCTCATTTAATGATGTTGACCTGCCCGAACCCACATTAACCACATGTGCTGACAAATCGGGCTTATCGATTGCTGCGGTTAATATTTTGACCAAATCTTTAACAAAGACAAAGTCCCGCGTCTGCTCACCGTCACCGTAAATGATTATCGGTTTATTTTGGGAGATGCGACTAGTGAAAATACTGATAACCCCAGAATAGGGGGAGTTAGGGTCCTGCCGTGGCCCGTAGATATTGAAGAAGCGAAAGGCACAATATTTCAAACCAAACTGGCGGTGGTAAAAATCCAGATAATATTCACCAGCCAGCTTGTCAGCTGCATAAGGTGTCATCGGTTTTTTAGGTGTAGACTCAACCACTGGAAGTACTTCTGTATCGCCGTAAATGGCTGCCGACGAGGCGTATATCACCCGTTCGACTCGGTTCTTCCGTGCCGCCTCCAGCACATTGAGCGTACCATCAAAGTTGGTTTTATGGGTCTCTACAGGCTCGTCAACAGATGCTTGAACCGAAGCAACTGCAGCAAGGTGCACAATCGCATCAACACCTTCAGCACACTGATCAACCAGTGCGGCATCAGCCACACTCCCTTCAACCACTTCCAATTGAGTATTTTTTATTGGTAAGTTACTATGTTTCCCCGTAGAGAAATCATCCAACACACGAACAAATACCCCCTTACCCAACAATTTATCAATAAGATTTGAACCAATAAATCCCGCACCACCCGTTACTAAAACTCGCATTCCAATCCCTTTAATATTTTCTAAAAAATAACAATGGCATTTGTTACTTTTATACAATTTCGTATAGATTATTTCCTGACCGTGACAGTTTTGGCAATTCATCGGCAAAAACCCAGCAATCATAACAGAATTATATTCTGTTATCTCGCCTAACAACGTCAGGACAAAGCGCATCCCACGCAATCGAGCGGCTATTTTCCATCGCTAATTGCCATGGAGAGAAAAGCGAGGGCAATTAGCGACAGAAAAAATAAATAGCGAAGAGAGAATATCCAGCACGAAAGTGGTTACTGAAAATCATTTGATGCCACTACGCCATATTCACTTCGCTATACGGCAAAGCGATTGAAACCACTCAGTGGCCCTGGTAGAGCACCGTCACTTGGTCAGCATAGTGTTCAACAATTCGTTTGCGCTTGAGCTTGAGCGTGGGCGTAATTAGCCCCTGTTCAATACTCCAGGGCTCAAGATCACAGTGGACACGGCGAATCTGTGCATAACCGGGGAAATCCTCTATCTGTTTTGAGACCCGCTGTAGTATCAGCGCTTCCAACCCTTCATCATCCAGTGCAATGTTCAGCTTCTCAAACTGCTCCGGATTCAGTACCGCAACCAGACTGAGATAGGGCCGCCCCTCACCAATCACCATGCACTGCTCAAACAGCGGGTCCATCGTAATCGCCATCTCCATATCAGCGGGAGGGACTTTTTCGCCATTGGAGAGCACAATAATCTCTTTCAGGCGCCCGGTAATAGTCACTACACCCGCATCAATACGAGCTTTGTCACCGGTGTGCAGCCAGCCCTGATCATCAATGATGTCACGGGTCGCCTGTGGATTATTCCAATAGCCCAGCATGATGCAGTCACCGCGTGTCAACAGCTCATCCTTCTCGCCAATCATCACCTCTACTCCATCCAGAGGCTCACCTACACTGGTGGGAATATTGTTATTGTCACGGCAAACACTGATTACCGGGCTGGTCTCTGTTAGCCCATAGCCTTGCCGTAAATTGAGTCCGAGGCCGATAAAGGTTTTCGCCACATCCGGCGAGAGTGGTGCACCACCACAAATGGCCACCTTAATTCGCCCACCCAGCTTCGCCATGATTTTACCGGCAACCAGCTTGTTCAACAGCGGCCACGCCAGAAAACTCACCTGCCAACTACCCCGCCCCTGGGCAAACAGAAAGCGCTGCCAACCCACATTGACTGCGGCGGCAAAGAGCTTACCGGCAATGGGGGATTTTTCCGCCAACTGCGCACTGATTTTGGCATACACCCGCTCATAGATACGCGGCACCGAAACCAGCACAGTGGGACGAATAGTCAACAGATCTTCAGCCAGTAACAAAACTGAACGGGCATAAGCCACTTCAGCGCCCAAAATCATCGCAATATAGTAGCCCGCCATGCGCTCAAACATATGCGACAGCGGTAGAAAGGAGAGAAACAGGTCGTTATGATCAAGATCCGCCGTCGCCGCACCACTAAACGAGTTAGCCAACAGGTTTTTATGGCTCAACATCACCCCCTTGGGCCGCCCGGTGGTACCTGAAGTGTAAACGATGGAGCACATCTCATCAGGCTCTGCCCCCTCAGCAATCAGACCGTCCGCATCATCCGGCAACCACTCATCCAGTGAGATCAAACGCGAGGGTAGCGGTGGCGACCCCTCTCGACACGGCGTCACTGTCACAATCCGCAATAGGCCATCCAGCTGAGCATGAATCGGTTTGAGCTGTTGCCAGTGCTCTTCACCACCACACACCAGCAGTCTGATGCCCGCATCCTGTAGAATAAATGCAACGTTGTCGGGACGATCATTGGTATAGAAAGGGACAATCACCAGCCCCAGCCCCATCGCCGCCTGTTCACAACAGACCCAGGCACGGCTGTTATTCAGCATCACCGCCACTCGGTCTCCGCGACGCAGGGATTCATTTGAAAAGGCGACCTGCCAGCGTGCGACCTCATGGCCTATTTCAGCCCAGCTACTACTCACCCACTGATCTGACTCCTGGTCATATTCCCGATAGGCAGCGAGTTCAGGGGTTCGTGCCACCCGCTCGCGAAACAGACCGTCGAGGGTGGTGACTTCATTAGATTTGATGGTGTTATGGCTCATGACAACAACTCCTTTACCAACTGGTATCTGGCACAAAACGGTCGCCATGTGCCTGTTGTAAGTGATCCAGGCGTGATTTAAGCTGCTCATGCCCCTGCTTTGCGGTGTAATTCATCGGCCCACCCCGGAATGGTGCAAAACCGGTACCAAAGATAATACCGGCATCCAGCAGGTCACCATCCTCAACCACCCCTTCACGCAGACAGGCCATCGCCTCATTCACAAAGCGCAAAATCATACGATCGGTTAAGTCATCCGGCGGCGGAGTACCGGTATCGCTCGGCTTCACCGGCTTGCCTTTTTTGTATTGATAGAACCCTTCACCACTTTTACGCCCCAACTGCCCGGCGGCAACCATGGTGCGCAGTTTTTCCGGCACCTCACCACCCAGCTCCTGGGAGAGAATCTCCGCCACATGCAGGCAGATATCGAGCCCAACCGTGTCTGCCAGCTCAATCGGCCCCATCGGCATGCCAAACTTGGTCGCCGCCTGGTCGATCAATACCGCAGGCACCCCTTCCGACACCAAAACCACTGCTTCGATCAGATAGGGCATCAGTATTCGATTAACCAGAAAGCCGGGGGAGCTTTTTACCGGCAAAGGCAGTCGGCCAATCTGTTTGGTAAAGGCGCATCCGGCATCAATCAGCGCCTCATTTGATTGTGCTCCACGCACAATTTCTACCAATTGCATTTGTGCCACCGGGTTGAAAAAGTGCAGACCGATCAAGCGGGAGGGGTCATCCAAAACCTCACTAATAGTCTCCAGTGGAATACTGGAGGTATTGGTTGCCAGCAACGCATCTGGCCTGGCCTTCGACTCCAGCTCTTTGAAGAGCTGCTGCTTGGCTTCAACATTCTCAAAGATCGCCTCGATAATCACATCTGCCCCGGCGATTCCCCGCCCCTCAATATCGGGAATCAGGCGATCCATCGCGTCACGAATTTTAAGTGGATGTTTTAATTTTTTCTTAAACAAACCATGTGCCCGCCCTATCGCCCGTGCAATCACCTCGTGACTGCGATCCTGCAACGTCACCTCCAGCCCCTGCATCGCACACCAGGCGGCAATATCACCCCCCATCACACCACCGCCAATCACATGCACCCGCTCAGCTTTAAAGTCACTTTTACTACCCAACCCCTTCATACGCTCCTGTAAAAAGAAGAGCCTAATCAGGTTCTGTGCAGTATCCCCCATCACCAGACGGGCAACAGAAGTTGCCTCTTCCTTCATCATCACCTTGGGATCGGATCCATACTTCTCCCACAAATCAATCACTGCATAAGGGGCGGGGTAGTGATCTTGACGTGCTTTTTTCGCCAGCTTTCTGCGCATCATGCCAGCCAATAGCGGGCGCAATAGTCCATTATTGCTCCACGCCCGCCAACCGGTCGCTTTTTTGCGTGCTGGTTTCTGCTTCAGTAGCTGGCTTGCCGCTGTCAGTTTATGCCGCTCTGGCACCGCATGGTCAACCACCCCCACCTTGGCAGCCGCTTTGGCACTCAGGGCCCGTCCACTCAGCATCAAATCCATCGCCGCTGGCGCACCGATCAGTGGTGGAAGACGTACCGTACCGCCAAACCCCGGATGAATACCTAGCTTAACTTCTGGCAAACCCAGTTTGGTTTTTGGATCATCAACCGCGATGCGATAATCACAAGCCAGCACCAATTCCATACCACCGCCAAGACAGAAGCCCTGGATCAACGCCACGGTTGGGCAGTGCAGCGCCTCCAGACGGTCAAATACCGCTTGTGCTCGTCGCACCAAGGCAAAACCGTCATCTTGATCTTGCAGGGTGGTGAACTCATTAACGTCTGCACCAGCGATAAAGCCACTCGATTTGCCCGAGGTAATCACCACACCAGCAGGTTTATCACCTTCAATCTCTTCCAGCAGCGCATCCAGCTCTTCGATAACCGCTCGACTGAGTACATTTGCCTTGGATTCGGCCTTGTCGATGTAGAGCCAGATAATTCCATCACTCTCCTGCTCTTTGCGCCAATGTTGATAGACCTTTTGCTCGCTCATGATCGCACCCCCTCCCTCTCAATCAACATGGCTCCACCTTGACCGCCACCAATACAGAGACTGGCGATACCTCGTTTGGCATCGTTTCGTTTAAGCACCTGCAGCAGGTGCAATACAATACGAGCACCACTGGCACCTACCGGGTGCCCCAGGCTCACCCCGCCACCATCGACATTCAAGCGCGTCTCATCAATGGCACCCAAGGCCGCTGGCAAACCCAGAAACTGCTGGCAATAATCATCATCCTGCCACGCGGCAACACAGGCCAACACTTGGGCCGCAAAGGCTTCGTTAATCTCCCAGTAATCCACATCATCCACTGATAACTGGTGCCGCTGCATGATCGGTGACATGGCGTGGACGGGGCCAAGCCCCATCTCCGCTGGTTCCAATGCTGCCCAGTGGCTGTCCACAATACGACCCAACACCGGTAAGTTATGCTTTTCAACCGCCTCAGCACTGGCCAACACCAGCAGAGTGGCTCCATCGGTAATCTGTGCACTGTTAGCCGCCGTCACCTTGCCAAAGTGGCGATCAAATACCGGCTTTAACTTGGCCAGTTTTTCAACACTGCTATCCGCACGGACACCGTCATCCGCTTGATAGACATTGCCCCTGTTATCGTAGATCGGAGTAATTTCATCCATCCAGCCCTGCTCTTGCGCGTGGGCCAGGCGGTGATGGCTACGGGCCGCATATTCATCCATCGTTTGACGAGAGATACCAAAACGATGGGCAATAATCTCTGCTGTCTGCCCCATGCCCAAGCCATTCATCGGGTCAGTGAGACCACAAACCAGGCCGATAATTGGCTTAAGGTGCCCGGGCCTCAGCTTGGTCAATACCTTGGCTTTATCCAGTGTTTTTTTAGCTGCATAGAGATCAGCCATCCAGTTGACCATCGTCTCATTCAGCAGCAGCGGCGCATAACTCATCGCCTCAACCCCACCCGTCAGCACCAGTTCGGCACGACCATTGGCGATATTGCTTGCCGCACAATCCAGTGCCTGCATGCCCGAGGCGCAGTTACGTTGAACTGTCCAGGCGGGGGTATCGATACCACACCCCAGGCGCAAGCCAATCACACGGGCGATATTGGCCTCATTGGGACCCGGCATCACACATCCCATGATTACCTCATCGATTTCAGATGGTGCAAATGGCAGACGTGACAGCAATGCCCGCCCGCTCTGCACCGCAAGATCGGCGGCAGGAAAGGGGCCAGTCTTTCCCTTTGCCTTCAAAAACGGGGTGCGTGCTCCGTCCACCACATAGACGGGACGAGCCAAATGTGTTGTTCCGTTCGACATAAGCTAGCTCCTAATGTACCAAATCTTCATGGCTAAAATCGTCCACCTGAATCACCTGCCAACGCGCTTCAACCGCCGCCTTCACGCTATCGGCCTCATCTGCGGTAATTAACCCTTTTTCCAGCGCCTGTTCAGCTTGTCGCTCTTTGCCACCGGCGTCGATTTCGCCCTGTTTTACCAGCTTGCGAAGTTTATGCTCCACCGGCTCTGCGGCGATGACCTTAATCAACGCATCATCCAACCGTGCCAGCTGTTCATCCTCCGCCTCAGGCAGGTAGATGCCATCGGTAAGGCGCTTTCGCGCATCAGACGGGCCAAGAATCACCGTTGCGACCCGGTGCCCGAGTTCATCGCTGGGAATGCGATAACGCATCCCTAGGGGGAAGACCACCGCCCGCATCAGGTAAGCCGCCGGACGGTTGGGGAAGTTACGCAAAAACTCATCCAGGCTTTCCTGTATCTGATAGAGCGCATCTTCACAGGCCCACTGCATCAGCGGTTTATCCTCTGCAGGACGGCCCTGATCGTGGTAGTGTTTGAGCACCGCAGAAGCAAGGTAGAGCTGACTCAGTACATCCGCCAGACGACCCGACAGCTTTTCACGCCGCTTCAACGAGCCACCCAGCACCAGCATCGCCACATCAGCCACAAAGGCAAAGGCGGCACTCATGCGGGTTAATTGTTGGTAGTAGCGTTTATCTGATCCCACACTGGGGCTGGCAGCCAGTTTGCTGCGGGTAAGTGCCAAAAAGAGTGCCCGCGAGGCATTGCTGACAGTGAAACCAATATGCCCAAACAGTGCTTTATCAAAGCGTTCCAGATCATCACTGTGGCACGACTGAATCTCTTCAATCACATAGGGGTGACAACGAATCGCCCCCTGTCCGAAAGTAATCATGGTGCGGGTAAGAATATTTGCCCCCTCCACAGTGATCGCAATGGGGATCGATTGATATGGCCGTGCTAACAGGTTTTGCGGCCCCATGCAGATACCACTGCCCCCCTGCACATCCATCGCATCATTCAACACCTCCCGCATGCGCTCGGTCATGTTGTATTTCACAATCGCCGAGATGACTGCCGGTTTCTCACCCCGGTCAATCGCCGTCGCGGTCAGGGTGCGGGCAGCCTCCATCATGTAAGTATTACCGGCAATACGGGTCAGTGCCTCTTCGACTCCATCAAACAAGCCGATCGGTGTTTTAAACTGCTGACGGATACGCGCATAGGCACCGGTTGCCCGGCATGATAATTTACCCGCGCCGGTGGAAAGTGCCGGTAGAGATATCGAACGTCCCGCAGCCAGACACTCCATCAACATGCGCCACCCCTGCCCCGCCATCTTGGGCCCACCAATCACCCATTCCATCGGAATAAAGACATCATGTCCCTGGTTGGGGCCATTCATAAAGACCATATTTAGCGGATAGTGACGCCGACCAATTGTCACACCGGCGGTATCGGTGGGAATTAGCGCACAGGTAATACCCAGCTCTGGTTTATCTCCCAACAATTGATCCGGGTCGTAGAGTTTGAACGCCAAACCCAAAATGGTCGCCACCGGGCCGAGCGTGATGTAGCGTTTGTTCCAGTTAAGGCGAATACCCAGCACCTCTTCACCGTTAAACTCGCCGTTGCAAATAATCCCGGCATCCGGCATCGCCCCGGCATCACTGCCATTTTCCGGCCCAGTGAGCGCAAAACAGGGGATCTCCTCGCCACTGGCTAAGCGGGGTAGATAGTAGTTGCGCTGCTCTTCGGTACCGTAATGGAGCAGCAACTCACCCGGCCCCAGTGAATTGGGCACCATCACCGTCACCGCAGTGGTAATTGAGCGACTGGCAATTTTACTCACCACTGCCGAGTGGGCCAGTGCGGAAAACGCCAAACCACCGTACGATTTGGGGATAATCATCGCAAAAAAACCATTATCTTTAATGAACTGCCACACCTCAGGTGGCAGGTCTTTATGTTCGTGGGTAATTGCCCAATCATCCAGCATCGCGCATAGCTGGTTCACTGGCCCATCCAGAAAGGCCTGCTCCTCTTTGTTCAGCGTCGAGGTATTAATTTTCAGCAACTTCTCCCATTCGGGCTTGCCGCTGAATAGATCACCATCCCACCACACGGTGCCCGCATCCAGCGCCTCTTGCTCTGTCTGACTCAGTGCCGGCAATACCCGTTTAAAGAATATCAGCGCTTTGGTGCTCACCAAAGCCTGCCGCAACGACGGCACGTTAAGCGGCACCAGCACCACCAGTGTCGCCAACCACAAAAAGACCAACAGCCAGCCGCAGGTGCCAATCCAGCTGATAAAAACCAATACAGCGAGCACCGCACCACTCGCCGTTAGCATCGGAAGACGGTGGTAACTGACCGCCCAGATGGCCGCAATAAAAAGAAGTAGCGCTAAAAATGTGCTCATGGCGTTAGCCTCCCACTGACTTGGTGTCGAGTATCATCATTTTGTCGTTCTTTATTGTCACAACGTAGTTTACCCATTTTTCACTACCGCCCTACCGCCGTATCTTCCCCCGGTGAGGGTGGCACAAAACAGTCCCCTTTGGCATTGCAGACCAAGCCGTTATCATCCCACGGCAGTTGGCGGTAGACCGCCAGGTCGTCAAAGCCCATGAAAGGGTATTTAACAATTTCAAAATAGGGTGAACAGTCATAATCACTGGGTTTGTAGAGCCGTGTATTACGCTTGTAGAGTCGATAGTGCCCATCCTCCTCCTTGTGAATAACCGGAAGAATGGGGTAGTGCACGTGGTTAAATGCCGAAGCGATCATGCTTGAGCAAACCGTCTTGGTTGGAAACCCCGCATTGTGCTCAAACAGTGTTGAACGCCAACGTCGAGGGAGAATGCTGTAGGGAAAAAGGAATCGGGCCAGATCAAGCATCTGCCTGAAGTCATATTCAACCCCAAGGTGCAGCACCACATGCTTGATCACCGCCTGTATATCTGGACGCGAGAGCCCCTTGGGACGACAAATTCTCAAATGTTCACCCCGATAAGCTTCCAGTGGGGTCACAATGGTACCTTTGCCAAGGATAGGTTCAATCAATAGTTGGGTATTCGGATCGCCATCATAGTGACTCACCACCAGCTTGCGCAGCTCCGGGTCATCAATATCGTGCAGACGCCCCACATAGATAGCGGAGTGTGTCCAGATACTCTGGGTAATGGTTTTTATTACCTGACTAACCCGGCTGCGACCTTCCACAAGCAAGACATCACAAGGGCGGGCTTCGAAGGCAAGGCGATCAAAGTCACACAGTGGCACATCCTGAGTCTCATACTCATGATTCAGCCACTCCGCCAACCGCTTACTACAGCGTGCTTTCAACCCCATTACGCACCCATTATTACTGCTGATATTTTGCTAAATCATAGCCGTTCGACGCTCTCCACAGGGAGTATGCTTCCTTCACGATAGCGGCGAAGTGGTTCTTTACTGAAGCGTTTTCCAGCTGAAAAACAGTATCTTGTATCAACACTGACAGATACCTATAATGGCGCGCAACTTAATCTGTCTATTTTTTAATCAGCCATTTTGAAATATGGCCAAGGTGGCTTGATGTACGAAGTGTTGGCCCAAATGGCCGGATTGATCCTTTGCGGCATCTTTTGGCGCATAAAACAGCCCATGGGATTGGCGGCAGATGATGTGCGTATTCGCCTCACCAGCCTGGTGTACAACATGCTGCTGCCTGCGCTGGTGCTATTAGTGCTATGGCGTGCACCGTTGGGCCTGGATGTGGTAAAAATTGCCATTGTCGCCGCTGCTGGTGTCCTGATGGGCATGCTTCTGGGTCGTATTATTTATGGCTGGATGAATGTTCCAGCGGCTGTTGCCGGGGCCATGATCATCGCCTCTGGCTTTCCCAATGCCACCTACCTTGGCCTACCGGTACTTGAAGCCACACTGGGCGAATGGTCACGCAGTGTGGCCGTTCAATACGACCTGTTCGCCTGTACCCCGCTACTCCTGACTGTCGGTATGATGGTGGGTGCGGCCTATGGTGACGGAGAAAAAGAGCAACACCCGCTGTACGCCATGCTCAAAGTCCCCCCCCTGTGGGCTGCCATCGCTGCCCTGGCACTCAATGCCGCCGCCATCCCCATGCCCAGTGTTATCGAAGGGTGGCTATCAATGATGGCAGGCGCGGTCATTCCATTAATGTTGATTGCCCTTGGAATGGGATTACGCTGGGAGAGTTTCACTCTCTCCAGCCTGCCCATTATGGCCCCCGTCGTGGTGATTCAATTGATATTAATGCCGATTTTAGTACTGTGGTTATCCCAACAGTTGGGCCTTGAAGGTGAACTACTTGCTGCGGTGGTGCTCGAAGCCGCAATGCCTTGCATGGTGCTCGGACTGGTCATTTGCGATCGCTTTAAACTTGATACCGCACTCTACGCATCGGTTGTTACGCTCACAACCGGTTTATCCATGATCTCGCTGCCGATCTGGTTTGATATTCTGATTTAGCTCCACCCCAGATAGAAGTGGAGAACGGCCAGAAATTATTTGCATGATGCTTTCACGATAGCCTCTAATGCCTTGATCTTGGAGGTGCGATCCTCATCATCTATATATTTCCGCTCTCCGGCGTCATCATAGTTGAAAACTCTTATTTTTTGCTTTAACGGATAGAGTCTTCGTTTTGCATCTTGACAGCGACTGGTATTTTGTTCAGAGAGCTTTTGTTGTTCCACTTTTTTTTCAACCGATGCTTCCCGTCGACTCTCCGCATTCTGTTTTATACTCTGCATGCGGTCGCGGTAATGTTGATCTGGGGTATGTTTATCGATTTTAACTGTTTCTGCTTTTACATTTGGTTGAGGTCTGTCGCCAAAATGGACGTTACCCTCTTCATCGACCCATTTATAAACCTCGCCTGCAACCGCCAAGGCCGGCAACAGCATCCCGATCAATAGCAGTAGTTTAATCTGTTTCATAACACCATATCCTGTTTGTTTAACGGAAACCCGGCACACATGAGGCAATTTCATCTCAGCCTAAATTTACCAGAGTTGTTCAGGGCTTCCTATAAAATGTCTGGATTAGTATTAAATTAAACCCCTGTTGTTACCGATAATTTTTTATGACTTTAAAAATAGAGACACTCAAGGCAGGCTGCACCGTCGACCAATATCAGATTCAGGGGGTAATCGGTGCGGGTGGTTTTAGCGTGGTTTACAGCGCCATTGACCTGAAAAATAACCAAAGGGTGGTAATAAAGGAGTTTATGCCCAAACGGTTAGCGACCCGCGAAACAAATGGCAATGTGGTTCCAAAAAGTAAAGCCGATACAGCGCTGTTTAACCAAGGGCGCACTCTGTTCCTCCACGAAGCCCGTACCCTGGCCAACCTCAAACATGAAAACATTGTTGATGTGAGTAATTTCTTTAGTGCTCACGAAACAGTTTATATGGCGATGAGTTATGTCGAAGGGGTGAATTTACAAGCCTATATTCGCGATCATAAAGGGGGTATGAGTGAACGATTTATTCGCACCATCTTCAGTCGACTGCTTGAGGGGTTAAAACATATTCACTCGATGGGCATTCTTCATCTCGACATTAAACCCAGTAACATCCATATTTGTCGTGGTGGTATACCGATTCTTCTCGACTTTGGTGCCGTGCACCAACAACACATCAGTCGTCAAAACAAACCCAGCCAGGTGGTCTCTCCGGGCTACTCACCTTATGAACAGTGTCAGCCCGGTGGTTATATGGGGCCATGGTCTGATATTTATGCCATTGGAACCACCATCCGCGCCTGTATTGAAGGTGCATCACCCATACCAGCCAGTCAACGTATGGAACATGACAAGCTCAAACCAATGGCAATGGCCTCCCTTTATCGAAAGCGTTATTCCCAAAGTCTATTGTCGGCAATTGACTGGGCGATGGAGCCCGATCCACTGCTACGGGCACAGAGTGTTGATGAATTTCTAAACGCAATGAATGAAGGGTACGGGGAGAGCGAAACGGAGACCGATGCCTCACAGGATCTCTTCATGGAGTGGATGAGTGATAACCTTTCCAAAATTCGTACCGCGCTCTCGAATTTCAGCAAGGACTAAGATGAAATATCAGCTTGGTAGCGTCACTCGCATTGGCAACCGTAAAGAGAATCAGGACAGTTATGACAGTTTTTCTAACGACGAAGCATTAGTGATGGTAATTGCGGATGGACTGGGAGGACACAAAGGAGGGCTGCTGGCCTCTAAAGCCGTTATTCGCTCTGTTGCCTCAGCCTTTAAAAAAGAACATGGGTTAATTGATAATCCTGCCGGTTTTTTGCAAAAAGTGGTATTGGACTCCCATGATGAGATCAATCAGGTGGGTGCTCGCTCAAGACCACCCATTCAGCCCCGTACGACCGCTGTTATCTGCCTGATTCAAGCGGGCCTGGCCTGGTGGGTACATGTGGGTGACAGCCGTCTCTACCTCTTCCGGCAAGGTGAATCGTTTTTTCGCACCCGCGACCACTCTCGAATGGAAGAGCTGATGCAAGATGGATCACTGACCACCCAGCAGGCGTTAACGCACCCGGAACGCCACCGAATCACCCGTTGCCTGGGGGGGCCCGAAGCGATCAAATCGATTAGCATCAGCAAAGCGGTACCACTACAAATGGGTGATATAATCTTGCTTTGTACTGATGGCTTATGGGGTGCCATGCGTAACCAGCGCATTTTGGAACTGGTTAATGGCTACCATGTAGATGATATGGTGAATCACCTCGCCTCCGAAGCTGAAACATTGTCGATGCCCCACACAGATAATATTACAATTATGTTGATGCGCTGGTTGAGTACCAGCCAAAAACCAACCGCAATCCTGAAAAATCAAACCAGAAAAAACAGGAAAAACCCCACACCAGCCAGGAACTCACCTAAGTTGAAAGGTGAGGTGAGTGATGCAGTAGGTACGTTAAAGGCCATTTTCGATGAATATGAAAAAGAGTTAAAATAAACACTGCAATGGGAAATATGAATCGTATAAAGGTGTTACAACAAACCTTTTTCGGCAAAGGAGAATGCCTCACCGTCGCCGACAATCACGTGATCCAATACCCGAATATCGACCAGACTCAATGCATCACGAATTTTCAGCGTAATCTGTTTATCCGCCAGACTGGGTTCTTTTACACCGGAGGGGTGGTTGTGGCTCAGGATGACCGCAGCAGCGTTATAGTGAAGTGCCTTTTGCACGATAACTCTCGGATAAACGGCCGCACCGTCAATGGTGCCATTAAAGAGCTCCTCGAACTGAATCACCTGATGTTGATTATCTAAAAACAGACAGGCAAACACCTCATGCCGGTAGTGGCGCAACCGTGCACTTAAAAATTGCCGGGTCGCATGGGTGTTTGAGATCGCATCACTCCGTTGTAGCGATTCATAGAGATAGCGACGCCCCATCTCCAATACCGCCTGCAACTGACTGTATTTTGCTTCACCCAGCCCAGCACCACGGCAAAATTGCAGTTTATCTGCACGAAGCAAAGTACCGAGTGAACCAAATTCATTGAGGAGTTCGCGGGCAAGATCGACCGCTGTTTTCCCGGGGATGCCGGTACGTAAGAAAATAGCGAGAAGTTCCGCATCAGAGAGCGCATCTGCACCACGGGCGAGTAATTTTTCACGGGGCCGCTCTTCCTTAGGCCAATCGGTAATTGCCATAATCGTTCCTTGTATTATGGTGGTGGAAAATATACCCACAAATTGTGACTAAGGGATGTAGAATTCATTAAAATACCGCTCTTACTGGTCTTTTTGCCCGCTCTGTCTAGGCAAGTATTCGTTGCGTAGCCCACTATGCGCCCAATACCTGCCTAGACAGAGCGAACAAAAATCCGGTGCAATAACGGTACTTTAATTTTTTCTACATCCCTAACCGGTATAAAATACCGTAAATAACCTAAATTGTTAATGATATTTATGCCTGTATTACAAAATAAACAGATTATTGTTGCCGTCTGCGGCAGTATCGCGGCGTACAAAGCGGCTGAACTGGTTCGCCGCTTAGGTGAACTGGGTGCAGAAGTGCGAGTGGTTATGACACGTAGCGCCTGTGAATTTGTTACTCCCATGACCTTTCAAGCACTCACCCATAACCCGGTTCATATCGACCTCCTTGATCCCGAAGCAGAAGCGTCAATGGGACATATTGAGCTGGCCCGCTGGGCAGATGCTGTTTTAATCGCACCGGCAAGTGCCAACACTCTGGCGCGCTTGGCTGCGGGCATGGCGGATGACCTTTTAACAACACTCAGTTTGGCAACAACTGCCCCCATTGCGATTGCCCCGGCGATGAACCACTTCATGTGGGCGAACGTGGCAACCCAGGATAATGTGACAAAACTGCAACAACGGGGCTACACCCTCTTTGCACCAAACCATGGTCAACAAGCTTGTGGTGAGGTGGGTGAGGGGCGAATGATGGAACCCACGGAGTTGGCTGACCGATTATCACAACTGTTAAACAATACGCTTACTATGGCGGGGTTCAAGGTAATGGTGACGGCAGGACCAACCTATGAAGATATTGACCCGGTACGTTACATTGGCAATCGGAGTTCCGGTAAAATGGGTTATGCCATTGCCGCCGCAGCCGCCCGCCAGGGGGCTGATGTGGCGTTGGTCAGCGGCCCCGTAACACTTGAGGTGCCTACCGGAGTAAAGTGTAAAAACGTACGTTCAGCCCGTGAGATGAGCCACGCTGTTCTTACTCAATTGAGGGGTATCGATATCTTCATCGCTGCCGCCGCAGTGGCTGACTTCAGGCCCGCAACAACCGCTGAACAGAAAATAAAAAAGGGCGATGCCAAACAGGCCATCACTCTGGTAGCTAACCCGGATATTTTAGCTGCGGTAGCACAACAAAAAAATGCCCCGTTCACGGTTGGTTTTGCTGCCGAGACCCAAGATATGGAACATTATGCCCGGGGCAAGCTGGAGGCCAAACGATTGGACATGATCTGTGCTAATCGTGTTGGCGGAGCGAAAGGTGGCTTTGAAGATGATCAAAACGCACTGGAGCTGTATTGGCAAGGGGGTGGAGAGACACTACCAATGAGTGAAAAAAGCATATTGGCTGAAAAACTGCTAGCAGAAGTGATGTCCCGTTACCACTTTGCAACCACTGCATATTGACGGATTAGTTGTTCTGTCTGCTTTCGGGGCAAATAAGGGATGTAGAAAAAATTAAAGTACCGTTATTGCACCGGATTTTTGTTCGCTCTGTCTAGGCAGGTATTGGGCGCATAGTGGGCTACGCAACGAATACTTGCCTAGACAGAGCGGGCAAAAAGAC
>UOFP01000040.1_pt1 | contig 29907 bp, 34 predicted proteins | sample 1988921 | NCBI WGS metagenome assembly UOFP01 (sample SAMEA4712195, study PRJEB27164) | hydrothermal vent metagenome | biome: marine basaltic hydrothermal vent biome; feature: marine hydrothermal vent; material: mineral | place: Pacific Ocean | collected 2011-06-14/2011-07-23 | depth 1719 m | reverse complement strand
ATACACTTCAATTGTACTGTTTTAGATAAAACCCCTTGCAACCTTCTTTTGTACTACAATGTATTCAAATGTAATTTGCAGAGGGAACATTATCATGGGTGTAACCAGTATACGTTTACAAGCCGATCTCGAAAAGCCACTTGAAATTCTGTCCAAGAAGCTAGATAGAAGTAGAAATTACCTTATTAATCAGGCAATTAAGGAATTTATAGCACGGCGTGAAATTGCAGAAGAGCGCTGGAATGATACTCTCGTGGCTTTGGAGTCAGTCAAAAACGGGGCCGTAGTTGATGAGGCCGAAGTGGTTGACTGGCTTAAAAGCTGGGGATCAGATAATGAACAATCACCACCAAAAACATGAAAGTTGTCTACACGCCTGAGGCAATTGAAGACTTGGTTCGATTGAGAGAATTCATTGAAATTAAAAAACCAGGTGCAGCTAAAAGAGTCGCCACTTCACTTGCAGATGGAATAAAAAAACTGAAGCAATTTCCGTACATCGGGGTAGAAGTAAGTGAAGCACCAACCCCTGAAGAACTGATGAGAGACTTAATTCTAGGAAGTTACATCGTTCGCTATTTGATTCTCGATAAGACAATAAATATTTTGAGAGTTTGGCATCAGAAGGAAGATGAGAAAAACGGATTATAATCGAGTAGCCAGAATGGCGGGGGAAAAGAGCTCAAGTACAATATTGCGCTATATTTTTTATTGGTAGTGGCAAATGAAGCACTTACTAAACACCACCCCGTTTCAAATCCCGCACCAAAAAACGCGCTGGATTGAGGGCATCCACCAGCTCTTTTTCCAGCGGTAGTGGCTCACCGTTGATCTGGCAGGCGAGCAGTTCGGCACTCAGCAGTGCGCTGGTCATTCCCCGTGAGCTTAAGCCCCCGAGAATATAGAGGCCGGGCAGGTGTGTTGCGGCGGGGTAGCTGTCTGGACGGCGTCCGTGGTGCAGTGTGGCGTAGTCTTTTATGTAGGCGGGATAGTCTGGCAGTGCGCCGACCATTGGCAGGTGGTCCCGGGTGGTGGCGCGCAGGCCGACTCGCTCGTTGGCGGTTGTGGGGGGTTGCAGCAATGCGAAAAAGTGCGCTATTTGTGCCTGTAGTTGTGCCAGGTTGTGCTCTCGGTCGCTGATTCGCACTTGCTGGTCAAGGTCATTTGCTGCATAACTGGCACCGATCACATGTTGGTTGTTCACTGCGGGTAATAGATACCCTTCGTGGCACACGGCGCATTGCAGTTTTTTGCTCTGTTCTGAGGCAGCCAACAGGCTGATTTGACCCCGGGCAATGGTAATCGGCAGTGGCTGGCTCTGCTCAAAGTCCAACAGGCCATCACCAGCGGCTATCACCACAATATCGGCTGCCAGATCACCTTGACCACTCTGCAACTGCCAACGCTCGCCGCTTCTGCTCAGACTTTTAACGGTGGTATTGTAGTGGGGTGTTGCCCCCGACTGCTGCAATAGAAAGGCACACAACGCCAGCGGGTCTAACCAACCGGCTTGAGGGAAAAACAGCCCACCATACTGCTGTACAATGCCACTATATTTCGTGGCCTGGTGCGTATCTACCGCTTCTGCAATCGCACTGTTTCCCAGCAGCGCAATAATGCCCCGCTGACGTTTTTTGAGTGAATCGTTATAGGCCAGTTGCAACAGCCCCTCCCCCAACAGACCAAACGATTCCCCAGCCGCTTGCCATTGGGAAAAGCAGCGTCTGGTGTAGAGAAAAGCGCTCAGGTAGAAGCGGGAGTAGGGGCTTAAATCATTGCTCAGCGCGGGATAGAAGGCACCCACTGGATTACCCGAAGCACCTTGTGCCGGGGCGGGGTGTTTGTCCACCACCGTGACCTGCCAGCCACGACGTGCTAGCTGATAGGCGCTGGCGGCACCGGCAATACCGGCACCAATCACGATGGCTCGCGGTTGTGAACCGGCATTGAATTCAGGCTTAGCCAGCTCAAACCAGGGAGCTTTGCTCTGCGGCTTTAATGCCTGTGGTAATCGGCCCCGGATCATCTCGCGTTTTTTGCCAAACCCTTTCACCTTCTGCACTTCAAAACCGGCGGCTTGCAGGCCCCGTCGCACCTTTCCGGCGGCCGTAAAGGTGGCAAAGGTGCCCTGTGATGCAGTCAGTTTTGCCATCTGTTGGTAGAGCGGCTCACTCCACATTGCCGGATTTTTGGCTGGGTCAAAACCATCCAGAAACCAGGCATCCACCTTGGCTTGCAGGGTCGACAAAACGCGGCTGACCTCACCAAACAGCAGGGTCAAACTAACACCATCAGCAAAATGTATGCGATGAGTTCCGCTCACCAATTTTGGGTATGCCGCCAGCAGTTGTTCTGCCAGTGGTTGTAGCTCAGGCCAGGCGGCGGTTGCACGGCAGAGGTCATCCGCTGTCAGTGGATGGCCTTCGACGGAGATAAAATGGAGCTGCTGACCCGGTTTGGCCTGTTCGCGCCACAACTGCCAAGTGAGTAAAAAATTGAGCGCGGTGCCAAAGCCGGTTTCTGCAATGGTAAAGCAGTCACAACCACACCAGCGTTTTGGCAGTTGATTATTTTCCAGGAAGACGTAGCGACTCTCCTCAAGACCCGTGCCACGGGCGAAGTAAATATCGTTATAATCAGATGCCAGTGGCTCTTGGCCTTGCCATTGTAGTCTGGCGGGGGGAATATAGAGTGATCGGCGCATAGCGCCACTATAACGGGTTTAAGCGGTTTTACAACGAGGGTGGAGAGAGCTTTGATTGAGGTTAACAACCTGGTTTTTGAGTACCCCGGCACTCTGGCGCTGGATAATGTGTCGCTCTCGATTGCCGAGGGTGAAATTGCCGCCCTGGTGGGGCCAAACGGCGCGGGGAAAACCACCTTGATGCGGGCGATTTCGGGTTTGGAGAGACCGATGTCGGGTTCGATTCAGGTGGACCAGTTGGACGTACTTCGTTACCCCCGGCAAGCCCATCAGCGGATGGGCTATCTAGCGGACTTTTTTGGCCTGTATAGTGAGCTAACCCTACGCCAGGCACTGCATTATGCGGCACTCGCCCATGGGATTGGGGCAGAAAAACTCACCCCTGCGATTGAACTGGCAGCCCAGCGATTGCAGCTGGAGGATCGCCTGGAGCAGCAGGTGAACGAACTCTCCCGGGGGTTGAGCCAGCGCCTGGCGATTGCCCAGGCGATTATTCATCAACCCAAAGTATTGCTGCTGGATGAACCGGCTGCGGGGCTTGATCCACAGGCGCGCAAGGCGCTCTCTGAACTCTTTTTGACCCTGCGGGATCAGGGGATGACGCTGCTGGTCTCTTCACATATTCTGGCGGAGCTGGAGGAGTATTGCAGTCTGATGGTGGTGGTGGAGCAGGGGCGGATTATTGATCAGCAGTCACTGCATACCACACAATCGCAGCAAGAGAGCTTTCGCATCATGTGTGCGACACCGTCGCCAACACTGCCCTCGGTGTTGCAGCACTACCCAGAAGTTGAGCTGATCCGTGGTGACTCGCACGACTGCCTGGTGCAACTCCCTGCGGACCCGCAGATTCAACATCAACTGCTACAACAGCTATTATCCCAAGGGTTTAGCGTATACCACTTCGCGCCCATGCCACGCAATATGCAGGAGAGTTATCTGCAGACGGTGAAGCAGTATCAGGAGGGAGAGTGATGAAGATGAGCCCTGAGTTTCTGCGCCACTTGTGGTTGGAGATGACGCTGCACCGACGCTTGATGATGCCCACGGTGCTGCTGTTTATCTTTTTCATTGCCCATGCGCTGGGGGAGTGGTCGGCAGTTCATGTAACAGCATTGCTGAGTTTTGTGGTGCTGGGTCTGTTGTGGGGAGTGCGGCTGGCAGGTGAGTCGCTGATTGGTGAGATCGACAACCGCACCTGGGATCAACAACGGATGAGCGCCATCACTCCGTGGCAGATGAGCTGGGGCAAGCTGTTCGGGAGCACAGTCTATATCTGGTATGGACTCTTGATCGTGGTGGTGGTCTTTCTGCTCAGTGGCCTGCGCATTGGTGAGCCGATGTTGTGGGCCAAACTGTTGCTGCTGTTGAGCGGTGCGGTGTTGGTGCAGGCGCTGGCGCTGCTGATGAGTTTGTTGATGGTGCGGCGTAGTGGCCGCCATCGCCGCAGCTTATCGAACCTTGCCCTGATCGCCACGCTGCTCTTCATTATGGCCGTAGCGCCCTACTACGATGAGTATTACGCTCAGTTCAGCTGGTACGGCCTGGTGATCAGTGAACTGACCTTTTTTGCTCTGAGCAGCCTGCTCTTTTGTGGCTGGGCATTGCTTGGGCTCTACCGCACCATGGGTGAAGAGTTACAACTGAAGCATCGCCCGCTGCTGTGGCTCGGTTTTTCACTGTTTTTGATCTTTTATATCATGGGCTTTAGCCCGCTGGAGAGCGGTGACGGTTGGCAACTGAATCTGGCCGGGGCCTTTTTTATCGCCCTTCTGCTCTGTTATGTAATGATTTTTATTGAGCGTAAAGAGCCGCTCGATTTGCGTCGATTTCAGATCACCAGAGCAGAACAGGGGGCATATGCCGCGCTGATCTATCTGCCTTGCTGGTTGGTTTCGCTGCTGTTGGTGGTGGTGTTGGGGTTGTTACTGCTGTTGGTTGATGGCCCAAAAATGAACATTCTGGAGATTGTGCTGCCGTTTAATCAGCTAGTGCTGCTGTCACTGCTGTTTTTAATCCGCGATATTGCGATCGTCATCTACTTCAACCTAACCAGACAGCCACAACGGGCCGATGCCACGGCACTGATCTATCTCACCCTGCTCTATCTGCTACTGCCAATGCTGTTTAGTGTTATTGGCTTGGGCTCACTCAATAATTTACTGATGCCCGCCGTCACCACCAGCCCCTTGGTGACCCTGCTCTCCGGTGGAGTGCAATGTGCGGTACTGGGCTGGCTGATCTATCAGCGCTGGCTGAGTGGCTATCGCCACTGATTATTTTCTTGGAAAGGGTTGCATACCGAGCTGAAAGGTAAATGGTAAGGAGGGTCGTGGCCTGATCAGCTATTGGTTTCGCACAAAGGCCTCACAAAATGTAATTTCCCGCAGTAGGTCTTTCATTTTCGGTCAGCGCTTCTAGCGCTGACGATAGATCGGTTCAACGCCATCAGTTGCCGCTTGATAGTGAATGCTGAAATCATCAAAAGCGCACAGCGCCTCCTGTAGGTCTTGACCATCACACAACATAAAGCTGTCGATACCACAACGCGCCATATAGGCCAGTTGATCGTGCAACACATCACCCACTGCACGTATTTCACCGCTGTAGTGATAGCGTTCACGCAGCAGGTAAGCGTAGCTGTAGCCACGGCCATCGGAGAACTTTTCAAACGCCAGGGCGATAATCTTAAAGTGAGGCAGTGAGTCGACCACTTCAGAGAGTTTTTGACCCGCGCTAATTTTGACACCAACCGAGCCATTATGTGCGAGCAGTTGGTCACGCTCAGCCTGCCAACGCTCGAACGGCACTATGATATCTCCATCCACCAACGGCTCATCCATATTCAACAGCTGCCAGCTATCCTCAACAACGGTACGATTTTTAATGATTTGCATAGAGCTTATCCTTGAATGCCTGTTTGCCAATACGGCGGTAGGTCTCGAGAAAGGGTTCATTCTCAAGGCGCTGCTCAACATAAACGGTTAGAATTTTCTCCAGCGCATCGGCAACTTCGTCGATGGGAACCGATCGACCAATAACCTTACCAATAGCGGCATCATTTTCTGCAGATCCCCCAAGGGTAATCTGATACCACTGCTCACCTTTTTTATCCACACCCAGCAAGCCAATGTGCCCCACATGGTGGTGGCCACAGGCGTTCATGCAGCCCGAGAGCTTGAGACGCAGTTCACCCAGATCGTAGAGATAGTCCATTTTGTCGAAACGATCACTGATCTGGTCAGCGACACTAAGAGATTGTGCATTTGCCAGACTACAAAAATCTAACCCTGGACAGCAGATCATATCGGTCAGGGTACCGATATTTGCGGTGGCAAGGTTTTGTTCACCCAGCGCCTGCCACAATGCAAAAAGATCGCCCTGTTTTACATCCGCCAAGACTAGGTTTTGGTCGTGGGTAGTGCGCAGCTCGCCCTGGCTGTAGCGGTCAGCGAGGTCTGCAACCTGCAGCATCTGCTGTGTGGTGATGTCACCCGGCGCGCAGCCAGGAGCTTTCAGTGAGACAAAAACAGCACGGTAACCGGCCTGCTTATGAACCCGTGTGTTCTGTTTTACCCAGCGGCCGAAGCGACTATTGCTCTGGCACTGCTCGTCCAGATTAAAGGTGGTGGCATCTTCCTCATATTGCTTGTTGTCAAAGAAGGCCTTTACCCGTTCGATTTCACGCTCATCCAACGTGAGGTCAGTTGATGCACACTCCTTGATTGCCAACCACTCGGCTTCAACCTTCTCCCGGAAGGCTTCTATACCCAAGCTTTGTACTAAAATTTTAATGCGCGCTTTGTAGGCATTATCACGGCGACCTTCCAGATTATAGACCCGTAAAACAGCTTCCAGATAAGAGAGAAGCTGGGGCTTGGGCAGAAATTCGTTGAGCACTTTGGCCAGAATCGGCGTACGACCCAAGCCACCACCCACCAATATTTTAAAGCCCACTTCACCGGAATCATTGCGTACCAACTGGATGCCAATGTCGTGAATTTGCGTGGCAGCACGATCATGTTGAGCACCACTGACGGCAAATTTGAATTTACGGGGCAGATAGGCGAACTCGGGGTGAAGGGTTGACCACTGACGGATAATTTCACAATAGGGGCGGGGATCTTCAATTTCATCCGGCGAGATACCCGCCAAATGGTCTGAAGTCACATTACGCATGCAGTTGCCACTGGTTTGGATGGCGTGCATCTGTACCGTTGCCAGCTCGGCAAGAATATCCGGCACCTTCTCCAGCGCCGGCCAATTGAACTGCATATTCTGGCGGGTGGTGATATGACCATAATCCTTATCATAGGTGTGAGCCACATGGGCCAGCATGCGCAGCTGTTTGGATGAAATCAGCCCATAGGGGATGGCAACCCGCAACATAGGTGCGTGAATCTGCACGTAGACACCATTTTGCAAACGCAGTATGCGGTACTCATCTTCACCAATCTTACCGGCCAGATAGCGCTTGGTTTGATCACGGAACTGATCTACCCGCTGGTCGATAATTTTTTGGTCGTACTGGTCGTAGATATACATCGTTATCCGCCTGTTGTTTTCACCGCCCATGGAAGCGGACAAAGTTTAGCACAGCAACCATGTTATATGATTGCTGTACTAGTGAATCGATTTTAGCAGGCCTGTTTTTTATGGTAAAACCAAGCTTTTATATGCCGCCATACAATTTATCTATGTGAGACCTTTGCACGAAAGATAGTTTTCGCTCCAGCAAGGCAAAAATGATCGAAAAACCGGATCCCGACACGGATGTCGGTTATGAAGGCATTGCAGGAACATCTTGCCAGTTTACTGGAGTAAATGAGAATTTTGAGATCATTTTTAACGCCGCTGGGGCGGAAAATATGAGTCGTGCGAAGGTCTCTATGTGGTTTAACTCATGAGAGTTTTTGCCAGTTCATGCCAATGTAAGGGATGTAGAATTCATTAAAATACCGCTCTTACTGGTCTTTTTGCCCGCTCTGTCTAGGCAAGTATTCGTTGCGTAGCCCACTATGCGCCCAATACCTGCCTAGACAGAGCGAACAAAAATCCGGTGCAATAACGGTACTTTAATTTTTTCTACATCCCTAAGGCCGCTATAAACAGATGGCGGATAAACATAACTGAAATCCACCCTGATTTTTCCAAAAAATTGACTGCATGTCACCTGAATCCAAGACTTCTTCTCAAATAACGTATAATCTGCGGCCAACGTGTCATTTTTCACAATAGCGCTGACTCACAATGAGGTTAACTATTTTGTTTTTTATTGCAACCGCTGGAGAAGGGGATGAATAAAACACTGCCGCTGTTAATCGCGGTCTACCTGAGCGGTGTTGCGGGAACAGCCCACGCACTCAGCCCACCCGTGATCGACACGGAAGCGTTGGCAATGGGCGGAGCCGGGGTTTCAAGTGCTTCGGACAATCTAGGCAACATCAATCCAGCACTCGTTGGTGCGGCCAGTCGAGTGGATAGTGAGTTTTACATGACACCAACGCTTCACTACATTGATTATAATATTAATGACTTTTCCGAAAAACTACAAAGCTTTCAAAAGGATCCAAGCGCCCAAGCACTAAACTCACTAAATGACAGTGGCATTTTTTATAATTGGGGTGCCACATTTGGCATCATACTGCATAGCCATTTGGCAACCTCGACTATCTTCCTCAGCTCGTACAGCCAAAGCTACAGTAGATTGCGCTTAGTCGAGAGTGATCTAAGCATTCCCGGCAGTGGCAGTGAATATGACTCGGTGATTGAAACAGCCGCTCTCTCCATTGCCGAGGCGGGGGTGAGCTACACCAGCTCGACCTCTTGGCGCTTTGCCAATCTGGGTGATGTAAAATGGGGCCTGACTGGAAAAATGTTAACCGGCGCCGCGCACCAATCTGAACAGCAGGTAAAGTCCGCATCAGTAGATGGCTTTAATAGCGATGGAAAGACCTCCCAAGGCCTCTCATTCGACGTGGGACTTTTGAAGGAGTGGGGGCGAGATTGGGCAGCAGGCGTGACGCTCAAGAATATTTATCCGGTGAAATTTACGCTGACAGATGGTGGTTCCTATCGCTACGGCCCACACGCAAAGGTGGGAGTGACCCGTATTGGTTACCGGCATCGCATCACACTTGATCTGGATCTTCTTAAAAGCAGGCCGCTTGGCATTTATGAACCAACCCAGATGTTAGCACTGGGGATGGATTACGATCTTGGTGGTTACCTGAAACTAAGGGCCGGGTTGAATTACGATATTCAAGACACCCTGCCCGATACCTACTCCGTTGGTGTCAGTATAAACAGCCAGTACTTTCAAATCTCACTCGCACTCATTGGGCGTAGCGGTACAATTAATGGGCTTGGAATACAGACCACCATCGGTTTTTAATCAGTACAGTCTCAGGGTTTTTGTGTGAACTTTTTAGCCAACATGGTCAGTTTTATTGACCGAATCAGTGAATGGAGTGGCCGGGCAATCGCCTGGCTGGTTCTGGCATTAGTGCTGTTAGTCTGTTACGACGTGGCAATGCGCTATTTATGGCAAAGTGGTTCGATTGCCCTGCAGGAGCTTGAATGGCACCTGTTTGCATTGATTTTTTTACTGGGTGCCGCATACACTTTAAAACACGATGAACATGTGCGAGTCGACCTGCTCTACGGCAGCCGCCGCTTTAGTGAAAAACACCGCGCCATGGTCAACCTGAGTGGCAGCGTGCTGCTGTTAATTCCCTTCTGTATTTTAATTATTTACGCCTCATGGCCCTTTGTCGCAACGTCCTATGCAATCAATGAGGTCTCATCTGATCCAGGCGGCCTGTCCCATCGTTTCCTGATTAAAGCCGCTATTCCTCTCGGCTTTACCCTGCTGCTAATCCAGGGTATTTCTGAAATTGGTCGAAACATTATCACCTTAAAACAATATAAAGACGGTAAGGAATAAGCATGGAGTTTTGGGCCCTTGTGATGCTTGGGGTGGTAATTCTATTACTGCTGTTTGGATATCCGGTTGCCTTTACCCTAGGCGCTGTCTCAGCGGCCTTTGGCCTGATCTGGCTGGGGTTGGATTTTTTCTCACTGCTTCCCATGCGTATCTGGGGGGTAATGACCAACTTCACCCTGTTAGCGGTGCCGCTGTTTGTCTTTATGGGAGTGATGCTGGAAAAGTCGGGTATCGCTGAAGAGCTGCTGGAGACCATGGCAATGCTGTTTGGTCGTATTCGTGGCGGTCTTGCGATCTCAATTGTATTAGTGGGCGCACTGTTAGCAGCCACAACCGGCGTGGTGGGTGCCACGGTGGTCACCATGGCGATCATTGCACTGCCTGCGATGCTCAAACACGGCTATAACCCGGCGCTAGCGAGCGGCACCATTGCCGCCTCTGGCACATTGGGACAGATCATTCCACCCAGCATCGTGTTAATTTTGTTGGGCGACGTGATGGGGGTGCCGGTGGGTGAGTTGTTTATGGGCGCGGTGATACCGGGGTTGTTGCTGATTTTAATGTTCATCGCCTATATCGCGTTCGTCGCCTGGCGCAGGCCAGATGATGCACCGGCCATTAATCGAGAAGCGCTCGCCGTCAATGATGGCAATGCACTGTTTTTCAAAGTCCTAAAAAGCCTGATTCCCCCTTTGGCCCTGGTCTTCTCCGTATTGGGCTCCATCTTCTTTGGTATTGCCACCCCTACAGAGTCAGCCGCCGTGGGAGCCATGGGTGCTATGGTATTGGCGTTGATCCACCGACGCCTTAACCGCGAAAACCTTCAGAATGCAATGCGTCAAACAACCAAACTGACCAGCATGGTGTTTTTAATTTTAATCGGAGCAACCACCTTTGGCCTGGTTTTTAAGGGCATGGGCGGGGATGATCTGGTGCACGATATTATGACCGGCCTTCCTGGCGGGGTGTGGGGCTTTATTATTGTCAGCATGTTGCTGCTGTTTATATTGGGCTTCTTTCTCGACTTTCTTGAGATATGTTTTATTGCCGTGCCCATTCTGACACCCATTGCGATCTATTACGGCATTGATCCTCTGTGGTTTGCAATTCTAATCGCGGTTAATCTTCAGACCTCATTCCTGACTCCACCCTTTGGCTTTTCGTTATTTTATCTTAAAGCCGCGGCACCACCCTCTATTCAAATGGCGCAAATATACCGAGGCATTATTCCCTTTGTTTTTATTCAGCTCATTGTTTTGGGGTTATTGATGAGCTTTCCGGGGTTAACAACGTGGCTACCCGGGATTATGGAATAATGGGCACATCTAACGCTATTTGAGCACCAAACCACAAAAAGGCGAGTAGTTTTGTGAAAAATATGCTAGGCTGGCCGAAGCCTATCTACATAGCTATTTATGCAACAGATTGATATTGAACACTTCGTTAAACCGCTACATATGTAACGCCGTTGTCCTGAAGGTTTTCACTCTCTTTGTCACCATAAGTAATCTAACCGGCTAAGAGGCGCAATAGCGCACTTTTAATTATTTAAATTTTAATTTCAGGAGACTTCCATGTCTAAAGCAACTGGTACCGTTAAATGGTTCAACGAAGAGAAAGGTTTTGGTTTCATCACTCAGGATAATGGCGGTGCAGACGTATTTGTTCACTTCCGTGCCATCGTCAGTGACGGCTTCAAAACATTGAGCGAAGGCCAAAAGGTTGAGTTCGATACAGAGCAAGGCCAAAAAGGTCTGCAAGCTGCGAATGTGATGCCGCTGTAACATTTGGCTAATCACAAAAAAGGGACGCTCTAGCGTCCCTTTTTTTATGTCTTGATTTTTCTACTTTCCTTTCAGCATCTCTCGCAGGTAGTGATCAGGGCAATCAGAAAGAGTAGACAATGGTAGCCACTCGTTCACTATCCAGCTTTTTCACGCCATCAGGCACTTCAGAAGTGTGTTTAACTGTGTAGGTCAGTTTCATTGCAAGACTGCTGTTAATATTAACTTTCAGGCCAGTGATCGACTTGCTGATAGTGCTGTCATCACCAACTTCTACAGCGACATCCTGGCTGAACAGCGCAGTTTCACTGACTGTCCACTCCAGATTACCCTGTACTTTAACCACCATTTCATTTTCACTGCTACCACCATCGTCCAATTTGCTTTGGCGTGCACCCACGGAAAGTTCTGCACGGGTTTTGAGGGTCTCATTATCGTGAAACTGGCGACCATAACCAAGCAGCTCGTTCGTTCGCTGATCGTAGCCGCTAAAGCGGTCTTTTTCATAGTTCAAGCTCAAAAACACATAGCCTTTATCTGTAACCGTATAATCAGCCTTGTAACCCAGCAGATAACGCTCTGCCGTAGTGGCTTCAGCACTTGAACTGTTGAGCACTTCCCCTGTGAGGTGATGCTTAATTTTGCCATAGGTTTTTTCACCTTTGGCTTTAATATTGAGGCTGTCGGTTTTTGAATTACCACTGGTGCTGATCCAGCCCAGCTCGGCCTCACCGGTAAAGGGGCTAGCATGGGCAGTGACACTGAAGAGCAGTGCGGCAATGCTGCTTGATAACATTAACGGTTTCATGAGTTTCTCCATAATATTTTTGTTAATTTATAAGTCTAAATGTGTGTGGCTTCTCATCATCGGCCGGCCATTCTATATTCTAGTCAACGTTTTCGCAATTGATCGACCGGAAAGTGAAAGACACCATTCGCACCATTTTCTATTTTTTCTTTGTTCTCAGGTGCCCAGGCATGCCCGTAGACCACTTCGTAGGTGGCAGGGAGAACGCCCTTGTCCCGGTAGTGCTCATAGGCATCACTCAAAGCAATAATTTTTGCTTTGCCTGTCAGGCCACGGGAGCGGCCTTGGGTCATGTTGTGGGCACCCAGTATTTTGAGATCCCGCATCAGTGGCATTACCTCACTGTAGGTCATGGTGATATTTTCAACGTCCATCACTGGGTCGGCAAGGCGGCTGCGAATCATCGCATCGCCAATATCATGCATATCAATGAAGGCGTTGACGTGGTTATTGTCATCCACACGCTTCCAGCTATGGCGCAACTCATGCAGCGTGTCTGGCCCCAGAGTGGAAAACATCAGCAACCCACCCGGTTTGAGCACCCGAAAACACTCTTTGAATACGCTATCAAGGTCACAGCACCACTGAAGGGTTAAGCTTGAAAAAATAAGATCTACGCTGTTATCCGCAAGTGGCAGTGCTTCAGCATCACCGCAGATAAAACGCTGTTTGTTGAGCCACGATTTATGTTTGCGTGCTTCGTTGAGCATACCCTCGGCGAGATCAAGTGACAGCACCTGAGCTTTTTTATAATGTTTGTCCAGTGCTTGGCTATTGAGCCCGGTACCACAACCCAGATCAAGGATACGCTGTGGTTTTAGCTTGATAAGCTCCAGGCGATCCAATAGACGACCGGCAACCTCTCGCTGCAAGATCGCCACCTCATCGTAACGGCTGGCAGCCTTGTCAAAAGAGTGGCGAATGTCTGTTTTTATAATGGTGTAACGATCATCAAACATGGCGTTTAGTAAACTCTTTCAATACGGCTAAAAACTGATCCGGGTGAGAGATAAAAGGGGCGTGAGCAGCCCCTTGAATAATCGTGCTCTCCAGATGAGGGTACTTCAAGTGGTGAGCAACACGGGCTGGCGCAAGGGTGTCCCGGCTGCCTAGTACAAGCTTTATCGGGCAATGACACTCAGCGAGTGTCTGGCGCAGATCGCTCTGCTGCAAGAGGCGCAGGCCACCCTGTAGCGCTTTGTGGTGAGGTTCTCCATGACGCAGCATTCGTTCGCGCAATATACGCACTTCGGCCTTGGCGTTGTGACTCCCCAAAGCCTGAATGGCGGCAAAACGCTTGAGAGTTGCCCGATAATCTTCTGCCAGCCCTTTGGCAAACTTGTCAAAAATCATCGATTCAACCCCATAAGGCCACCCCGGTACCTTTACAAATCGGGGGGAGCTGGCCACCATCAGCAAGGCTTTCACTTTTCCTGGGTATTGTGCCGCTATCTGCAGGGCAATTAACCCGCCCAGTGACCAACCGACCCAGATAGCGGCTTCTGGTACCGCCTCTGCTAACTGTTCCGCCAGCACTTCAATAGCATAGTCCGGCTGAGACAGTTCGCTACGACCATGACCAGGCAGGTCGATCAGAGTGACGGTATGCCTCTGAGTCAGTTGAGGTACAATATCTTCCCAGATATCGCTGTTCATTCCCCAGCCATGCAGGAATACCAACGGCGGCCCTGAGCCTTCTCTCTGAATATAGAGGCTCACAACAACCCATCCAGACAATCAAGCAGCTGCGCCAGCTGTTGCTCGGTGTGATTGGCCGAGAGGGTGATACGCAATCGAGCACTCCCTTCAGGCACCGTGGGCGGGCGAATCGCTGTCACCAAAATACCCTGCGCCAATAACTGCTGGCTGATCAAGGTGGCTTTGGCGCTCTCCCCTATCAATAGTGGTTGAATCGGTGTATCAGAGGGCATCAGCGGCAAGCCTAATTGGGCCGCACCCGCTTTAAAATCACGGATCAACTGTTGCAGCTTCTCTCGCCGCCACGACTCACACTGCATGATCGACAGACTGGTACGAGTAGCTTCAGCGATAGCGGCAGGCATCGCGGTGGTATAGATGTAACTGCGTGCCTGTTGAATCAGCGTCTCGATCAGCCGTTCATCACCGGCCACAAACGCACCAAAGGTGCCAAAACCTTTGCCCAGTGTTCCCATTAAAATGGGCACCTGCTGAGCATCAAGCCCAAAATGCTCAAGCGTACCGCCGCCATGATCACCAAGAACCCCAAGACCGTGGGCATCATCGACCATTAACCAGGCATCGTGTTGCTCAGCTATCCTGGAGAGTTCCGGTAGTGGTGCAATATCGCCATCCATACTGAAAACACCGTCGGTCACGATCATCTTGGGTCTATTGGCCGCACACTTTACAGCAAGTTTTTGATCGTTGAGATGAGCATACCGTTGCTGCTTTGCTCGTGATAGCAGACCGGCATCCAACAGTGAGGCGTGGTTGAACCGATCCTGATAGAGATACTCCCCCCGCCCACAAAGCGTGCTGATGAGACCCAAATTGGCCATGTAACCAGTGGAAAACAATAGTGCCCGTTGGCGGCCCGTGAACTCGGCCAGCTCCTCCTCCAGGGCATGGTGCGCCCGACTGTGGCCATTGATCAGGTGAGCACCACCGGAACCGACACCGTAGTGATCTGCTGCCTTTTTAAATGCACCGACCACCGCTGGATGATTTGCCAGACCGAGGTAATCGTTACTACAGAAACAGAGGCAGGGCTGGCCCGCTATCACCATTTCAGGTGAGCTGGGTGAGCTAGTGATGTGACGTTGGCGATAGAGAGAGGCGCGGCGGCGCTCATCAAGCGCCACCGCAAGTGAATGCCACTTATCCACTATGTTCTGTTACGCCGCATTAATCGGGATGACTTTGCGCGACTTCTGGGTATCACCGCGAATTCTTAATTTCAGATCATCCAGCATCTGCAGGTCATCATCCACACTGCGCCCTGAGGTGGTCAGGTAATCCCCCACCATAATACCCGAGGCCCCGGCAAAAAAGATCATCGACTGCAGATCGCGCAGATGCTGGCGACCACCGGCGATACGAATTTCAGCTTTGGGCAACATATAACGATAAGTGGCGATACTCAGTAAAATCTCATGGGGCTGCAGCGCCGGAATATCCTGCATCGGTGTCCCTTCAGCCGGGCTGAGAAAATTCATCGGTACCGATTCCACACCGATTTTTCGCAGCGTATCTGCCAGCTCAATGCGTTGATCCAGACTCTCGCCCATACCCAGAATACCCCCGGCACAGACCCGCAGACCGGCATCGGCGGCATGCTTAATCGTATCGACATTCTCTTGGTAACTGTGGGTGCTACAGACGTTATCGAAAAAACTCTCCGCCGCTTCCAGATTATGGTGATAGTTCTCCAGACCCGCCTCTTTCAGCTTTACCGCACTCTCTTGGGTCAATACACCCAGGCTGGCACAGCGACCAATATCACTCTCCTCTGAGAGCGTTTCGAAATATTCAGCCAACTGCTGCTGCTCCTTCTCACTGCGTACCCCCCATCCTTTGGAGACGATGCCAAAATCACTCACCCCCCACTTCCGAGCCCGCAACGCCTGTGCTTTCAGCTCATCACTGGAGATGTAGTCATAAACCGGAGCCTCTGTCTTGTGGTGAGCACTTTGTGAGCAGAAGCTGCAATCTTCGGAGCAGTTACCCGAGCGCACATTAGAGATGGCACAGGATTCAATTTCATCACCACGGAAGGTGCGGCGCAGGCGGTCGGCACCCGCCATTACCCAGGGGAGGTAATCGTGATCGAGGGCGATCATCCAGCGCCCTTCATCGGCACTCATTTCACCGCCACTCACAATACGCTGGGTGATTTCATCAATGCGATTATAAGTTTCGTTCTTTACCATGGCTTATCCTCGGTCGAGTTGACATCTGTCGACATTTCAATGCACTGTTGGCTCCATTATAAAGGATTTCTGTCAACCACAAAGGATTGTTATGGTTAACGACTGGTTAAATAATGCGCAATCAATTTGTTTTCCATCACACTGTGTCTTATGTGGTAGCGCAGGAGAGGCGGAACTTGACCTCTGCAGCGGCTGCCAAAATGACCTGATGGGCATCACTAACCCGTGTTATCAGTGTGGCCTGCCGCTAACGGGAAACGAAAAAATGCATTGTGGTGAATGCTTAAAAGCACCGCCCTGTTTTGACCATGTGGTGTGTGGTTATCCCTACCAACGCCCCTTCTCTTCTTTAGTGCAAGGGCTCAAATTTAATGCCCGTTTACAATATGCTCGATTGATCGCTCAACTGATGGCAAAACAAATCAACCGCTACTCAGAACCCCTTCCTGAACTGCTGATCCCGGTTCCACTACACGTTATTCGCACCCGTGAGCGAGGTTTCAATCAGGCATTGGAGCTGGCTCGAATCCTCTCCAGAGAGTTCACAATCAATATGGATTTTAAATCCTGCCAACGAGTACGATTAACCCGCGCACAAAGCAGCCTGGATGCAACACGTCGCCGCGCCAATGTGAAACAGGCGTTTAGCCTGGTAAAACCGTTAACCGCACACCATGTTGCCATTGTTGATGACGTGATGACCACTGGCAATACCGTGAACGCACTTGCCCGGCTCCTAAAAAAATCGGGCGTTAAGATGGTTGATGTGTGGGTAGCGGCACGTACCCTGTAAATGAGAATGGGTTGGATCATTTGTGGTGATTACCATACTATTGAGTGCTAACAGTAATCAGGTGGTGGAAAATTATGGAACGCGGTATTCACAATCCAGAAGTGATCGACGAAGTTGCCTTTGATCACGATAGCGATGAGATGGCGCTTATCATGTACGCCACTGCAAAGTGGAGTGATATTGATACCCGCATTGCTGAGCTGCAAAATAAAATAAGTAAATATGTCGAATTTGCTGCGGGTGGACAGTTGGCAGAAGAGTTTCCTGATCGCAGTGATTGCAAAGTACGCTTTCAGCTCAATTGTGCCTATCTGCCCAATGAAAAGATGATGCTGTTTCTTGAGCGGATAAATGATGTTCTAACCAAAGGCGGCATGCGCCTGCTGGTGAACTGCACTGAAGCAGAGGATGAAACCCCAAAAAAAAATCAATAGCGACTGGGAATAACCTGAACGAAACCTTTGCACGAAAGGTAGTTTTCGCTCCAGAAAGGAAATATGAATCGTGAATACGCGAAGTGGTGACGGTTATTTTTCGTTGTTACCGTCTTTGTTTTTTGTGTGTATCTTAAATTTTTGGCGACGTTCTTCTGGAGAATATTCATCAAGCTCCTGAAGGTAACAATCTTCTTCTGTTTCAGCGAGGATTTTTTCGACATTACCAGTCAACACGCCTGTCTCAGCAAAATCACCAGGGAAAGAGCCATTATTAAACATCTCCTTCGCGACTTTTTTTGCGTGTTCGCGTGCTTTTTTCATATCATCAGGATTATCAGGGTCAAGCTCTCTTCTTTTTTTACCTGCCATTTCTCACACCTCTGTAAAACAAAAGTCTTCTTTTTGATTGTAGGAAAATCCTTTTTTATTCAAATAATAATTTTTAACAATATCATTAACAGGGTTCATTATACGCAATTCTGTCGCACCGATAAGATTAGCATAAGTTTTATATGATAAGATATTAATGTCAATGGCAAGCCCAACAAGAATGGTACCATTGGGATTAGATTCAATTACATCTAAACGTAATTTACCTCCAGTCGCCGTTGGCTTTCCTATGCTTGCACTACAGAGCCAATGCTCTCTGTCCCAGATAGCCATTTCAAAGCGCTTTGGTTTCGCTTTATATACTCTTAATACTTCATTCCAATCCCACGCAACACGACGTGAACCTGACATTTCCCATTTTTTTAATTCGTTTATACATTTAACGTTAATACCACTAAAGGTAAGCGTGCTTTTTAAAATTGCCTGATTTTTTTTATTTGTCAACACAGCAGGTAATTCGTCATGAGCAATTTTACGTGAATTTTCACGTAAAGATTCATACCGATTTTTTACTACAGAATAATCTGATTGATCTTGTTTTATCATTTTATCTTGCCTCTCACCCTGTACGCAAATTCAGTCTAGTATAGTCGAATGATTTTTAAATTTTCACACATACCCTCATCATACCCGCAAGCGCGTGTTAAGCCCGGCTAAACACCGTTGATCGCAACTCAACAACCTATGGACTGAAAGTCATTTTGGCTTGAAGCTAAGTATCGCTGCACGATGCTGATCTATTATTTAGCTAAAGCCTTGCACTAAAGTACATAGTTTTGACTAGCGAACTGAGAAAATAAACAAGCCCCTTTCGGGGCTTATTTTGTTGCGTTATGAGATCTACCTTAAGAGGGATAGAAGTCAATTGGTACCGTGACAATCATCACCTCAGCATCTTTAGCACCAAACTTAAACATCTTGATCCGGGTTGCCAGCTTTTTCTCCAGGCTCTCATTCTTGAGATCACTGGATAGCACTTTGGCGATGGTGACTTTACCCGATGGCTCAATGGTGATTTCAAATACTACCTGTCCACGCAGGGTGGGATCTTCACGTAGAGCCCGTTGGTAGATGGCCAGCAGCCGACTCTTATAACGGTCAATAACCAGCGCAATCTCTTCATGGGTACGTGCTGAAATTCTATCGTCATCCTCCTCCTGAAGAACCTCTTCAACCGGACTTTCAACTTTGGTGATCTCTCGTCCCGCCAATCGGGTAGCACCGCCTGTACTACGGCTGAGACTCGCGGTGTTGATACCGCCACTCCCTCTCATCGCATTAGAGGTGATCAGTGAGCGCTGTTTCGACATGGCACTCTCTACCGGGGTGTTGAGCAGCGTATTGTCGGTATCCAACCCTTCGAAGAGTGACTCGTCACGCAGGTCGGCAAGGTCATCCATCATCGCCAGAATACCGGTATTTTGAACTTTTTCGCGTATCTCTTCTTCGCTACGCTTTTTAGGTTCTTCTTTTTTCGGTTCCGGTTTTTTCTCTTCTTTCTTCGGCTCCTCTTTCGGCTTTTCCTCTTCCTTCGGCTTCTCCTCTTCCTTTGGCTTCTCTTCTTCCTTTTTCTCTTCTTTCGGTGGCGGTGGCGGCGGTGTGCGTTTTTCCAGCATCATTTTAGTGAGGCGTGGTGGCAACTCACTGGCCGCCTTACGATCAATTTCAGGAACGGCCATGAAGTTAAAGGTGATATTGGCTGCCAGAAAAGAGAGCATCATGATGACCGCAATCACCCGAAGGCGTTGGTCGCTGTAATCATAAAAAATCTTGGGGTTCAGGGGCTGCTTATTCATTTCGTGCTACCCCTCGCCTTCAGTTTTTTTCAACACGGCAAGCGAGATATTGCTGTAATTACTCTTGGAGCTGGTAAACATGATTTTTTTCAGCAACTGATAGGGTATTTCCTTGTGCCCCATAATAGTTATCGGGCGACCCATCTCTCGTAGTTCATCCTCTGATAGCCGTCTCAGGCTATTATCGGACTGAAACGTTAACTCCTCTTTGAGCGCAGGAATAATGTTGCCTTTAATTGCCATGATCTCATCAACGGTGGCAATTAGACGCCCCTGTACCAAAACCTGATTATTACTGACCATGATCACCAGTGTCGCTGCGGGTATCTGGTTCGCTTTCGACTCAGGTAGCTGAACCTTTTCATTTTGTGTCAACTGTACATCTGATGAGTTAACGAGTAGGAAGAAGACAAGAATGGTAAATATATCCATCAATGAGACCATATTCAGCGAAGCACTTTTTTTGCTCCGCTTATGGCCCTTCTCCATACGTTTTGCTCGACGTGACATCTTCATTAAGTACGCCTTTACTTACCTTTACCAAGTATGGGTGCGTCACCGATTGACATGTCGGGGAACAGCTCAGCCTGTATTAGGCCACCATCCTCTTCAAATTCAAACAGGCGCACAGTGTCCATCACTTGCACGAGGGTATCGTAGTTAATTTCGGGCTCTACCAGAATCATAGAGGTGGTCTCTTGTGCATAACGGCGCTTGATCTCTTGCAGGTAAGTGGATATTTCTGCGTAGTCAAATTGACCCTCGTTCATCTTGTAGCGCTTCAACAGACCCGTTTTGCCACCATGTATTTCGATGGTTGCTGCACGAATCACAATCTCCAGATCAAGCTTCTCTTTTTTATCCTTCTCCTGCTGAGATTCATCAGAAGGAGGCGGCATATTGAGCTCGATTACGGTGATCTGGGTAAAGACAGCACTGACCAGTAGAAACGGTATCAATACCACCATCAGGTTGAGGAAGGCGGTTACATCGAGTTCCGGGACCTCTTGTTTATGACGGCGGTTGCGAATGCTCATTGCTATGCATTTCCATTCTTGCTGTTTTCACCGCTAATCAGGTTAACGATTTTGACAGATGCCATCTCAAGGCCATCAACAACCTCGGTGGTTTTGGTCTGTAATAGCGCGAACATCAGCAGCAAGGGAATGGCGGCAATCAAACCATAGGCGGTGGTATTCATGGCGACCGAGATCGAGGCGGAGAGCAGGTTTGCCTTCTCAGCCGGGTCTGCGTTAGCAACGGCGGTAAAGGCCTGAATCAGACCGATGATGGTTCCCAGCAGCCCCATCAACGTGGCGATGTTGGCGTAAGTGGCAACATAGTGTGTGCGTTTTTCAAGCTTGGGGAGAACCTCCATCAAACCCTCTTCCATCGCCGTCTCAATATCTTCACGGTGTTTCGATGTTTTGCGTTGATTGAGGCCGTAAGCAACCACATGGCCGATATGTGATTTGGTCTTTTCCACCACTTTGGCTGCCGCTACGATATCACCTTGGTTGATCAGGGGTATCAACTGGTTCCAGGTTTTATTATTTTTCGATTTGGCGCTGCTCAGAAAGAGGTAGCGCTCCAAGGCAATCGCCATGCCCAGTGCCAAGATAAGGGTGATTGGGTACATAAAAACCCCCCCTTCCTGGAAAAAACGAATAATAGTATCCATAACAAGCTCCTCACTCAAATAACATTAATTTCTAAATTTTTGAAAAACGGGAATTATTTTTTATTCTTATCAACACCAAACAGCAGGTCGTGATAGCTGATTTGGCGCTGAAACACATCACGGTCCAATGGAACCATTTGATTGTCATGATTAATATCAAGCGACTGCTCAAGAATATCGCCCTCAGGTGCGTCACGCCAGGCGATCAGGTAGACAATCCTGGGTAACTCGCGATTGCCTATAATTGATGTTGCATCAAGATCCAACCGCACTTCAGCCTGACTGACCGCGGCGGTCAGCAGTCCGAAGCTCAACAACAATGGGGTGATCATTTTTAACATAGTGCTATCTTACGGGATTTGTTCGATTTGTTAAATCAATGATCCACTTATGTACCGGGTCTTTTTCGGTTGGGTTCGCCAGTTCTTTATATTTTATATAGTGGCGAAGCGCATTTGTGAGGTCCATCAAATAAAGGTCGTAAAGAATACCGAGATTACGGTGTACATCGGCATATTCCGGGTCGAGTTCGATCGCCTTTTTATAGGCCACCTCCGCTTCTTTAAAGCGGCCATGCTGACGATGAAGCAAACCGAGCTGATTATAAACCTGGGGAAAGTTTGCTTTGCGCTCCAGAGCCGCTTTAAATGATTCCTGTGCCTCTTCATCTTGATTCAGGTTCATTTGAGCAATGCCAAGATTGGCATAAATACCAGCATATTCAGGGTATTGACGTGCCAAGCTGGTGAGAATGTCTCGCGCCTTTTCAAACTCTTTTTCGTTAAGCTCTTTGAGTGCCTGGGAGAATGCCTTACCTGCGGTATCCAGCCGCAGCTGCTCTTCTTTACTGCTATCCTCCGACTGGACAATCACTGCTTTTGGTACGGGTTTGCTGGCACAACCAGAGAGCAGAATAAGAGCAAGCAGGATTGCCAGGCCTTTATTAGTTGAATATTTCAATGTAGCCCACCTCGTTTTCTGACTTGTCGTAGCGCCCCGGATTAATGGTACCAAGTGCATTCAAGCTATTCTTCACCCACAGATCAAAGACGCCATCGTTGATGCGGTGATAGTTCTTCTCATGCAGGTCAATCGACTTCTCTTCAAACGGGAAGGCTTGCTCCTCAAGCATGATGTCATACATCTCAAGCTCATCTGCATCAAGCCCCCCTGGTCGATCGGATGCCATCAGCGCCTGTGAAAAATCGCGATAAATTTCAGCAATCTTAAAGGTTGCGTTGGTGATTAGCTCGGCAATCGCATATTCAGATACGCTGCCATAATCCTTTATCACCCTCTGCATCTGATCTTTTTTGCGTTTCAGGTTTTTCTTGATCGGCTCAACCAATTTAATGCTTTTATACTCTTCATTGGCAAGGTCTGCCAATGTTAACGCCGAAATACCGGCGAGGTACTTTGTCCGCGAGGTGCGATGCTCAAGTGCTTTGGCATCAACACTGATAACATCTTTCAGGCGCGCAATCTGCAGGCGTTGATTATTCTGCGACTGATATAACTGCGCCAATTTATAGCGCGCCTCCACATTCGCATCAACTGGGCTTGGGTAACGTTTTACATAATCTTCAAACGCCTTAATAGTCGCCGAAATATTGCCCTCTTTTTCATAGAGTTCCGCCGCACGCCAAACCGCTTCCCGTTGAATATCGTAACTGGGTGCCAACAGTGCCAATGTTTCAAGCTCTGCCGCAGCATTCTGATTCTGGTCTGTTTCCAGATAGGCAACCGTCAGTTTTTGGGTAATATCCATGGCGTGTTTTTTGCCAAAAGTGGTTCTACGCATTTTCACCAGAATATCGATTGCACCCTGCCACTGCTTCAACTGCAACAGTGCGGTTGCCGTATCGAACTCGGTGGTATCACGAATTTTACTAAGCGGGGCCACCACAATCAAACGCTGGTATTCACGTACTGCTGCCTGCAGGTTGCCGCTTTTCTGCTGGTGCTCAGCCTGTTGGTAGATGGCGGCTGCAATGCGCTCGTAGGTACCATTGTAATCACTGTCCCTTTTTTCCATAAGACGCAGGGCAGATTGATAGGCACTTTCGGCTCGGGGGTAGTCTTCCTTTTCGAAATAGGAGTGGCCGATCACCAGATAGGCACTACGCTGTTTCTTCGGCGTTAACCCTCTCAGGGTCAAGATGATGCTGGCGGCTTTAATTGCCGTGTCATAAGCACCCACTTCAAACAGGTCTTGCGCCGTTTTGGTTATCACACTGGGCACACGCTCATCATCACTAAAAACTTTGGCAAAATGCAGTGCATTTTCCAGCGACTGCCGACGCCATGTATCCAGTTCGTCTCCGACCAGCCCCTGCCTCTGCTTATCAAAAGCAAGAATAGCGGCGTAACCCGACTCCTGGGATTCAGGGTGACGACCGTAGTCATAAGCTGTTCGGTTGTATTCAATGGCGGCGGCTTTGTAATCACCGACTTCGAATAATAACTCAGCTAACAGGAAGTTTATGTGTGCCGCTTCACTATCTTTTGAGAAGGAGTCGAGATAGGCACGGTACCAGTGAAGCGCCTGCTGTTTATTTGTTTCGGTCGCCTGTTTCTGCAACGCTGCGTGGTGTTTAAGAGCCAGAAGTGAGAGGTGCTGACGAAGATAGGGTTCAAGCTGCTGCTTTAATTTTGTCGGCTGCGCTACCTTCCAAAAGCTGGTCTGGTAACCAAAAGTACTGGAAAAATATCGAACCGCTTTATCTTGAAGCTCGCTAAAACGCCCTTTGCGGTAAGTCTCAATCGCCATAATCTGGGAGAAAGGGGCTTGAGAGTGCAGTGGCTGCTGCTGGGGGAATGCGGCATAAACACCAGCGGCATCCTGGTAGAGTTGCTGATAGTGATACATGTCGCCCAGCGCCTGATAGATCATAAATTCATAGGCGCGGGGTTCCATCAAGCCCGCCAAATAACTCTCCATATAGCTCAGTGGCTCTTCCTGATGAGTAATGGCGATACTCATTACCCGCAGTGTATCTTTGATCATCTCCCGCTCACCAATGGTGTGTTGGGGAAATTCTGCCAACATATCGTCCAGGTTTGCATCTAACGTCATATGATCAAGCAATTCAATAAACTGATCGAGGGATTCTTTGTAATCTTTGTTTTTAAACAGCGCCCAACCGGACTTATACATGGCAACACGATAATACTGATTCTCGGCCCCCTGCTTAATCAGTTCATCATAGTGCGTTGTTGCCTGGGAAAATTTTTGCGTCAGGAAGCTTAGCTCAGCAACACGAAAGTGTGTTTCATCGATATAATCTGTATCACTGTGGTTCTTGATCAACTGCTGCAGTGCCCAGATCGCCTGCTTGGGCTCACCATTGGCCTCATAAGCACGCGCCAGTTGATAGTAGATATGTTCATTGCCGGGGAAATCGGGGTAGTTATTAACCGCCTCGTTGTAATATTGAATCGCCTTATCGTAACTGGCATCCTTGAGAAGAACATCCTCGTCTTCAACCTCAACGCCAGAGACCATTCGCTCCTCTTCCTCTTCCAGTTGCTCCTGCATCCGGTCGGCGATACGCCGTAAAGACTCTCGGCGCATTGCACCACCAAGAGGCGAGTCTAAAAAGAGTTGATAACCTTGAGTAGAACGCTTTAGTACTTGCCCGGGCCCTGCGTCTTGTTCGATTGTATAACTGCGATCACGCAGCTCCTTCAGGGTCATTTCACTGGCCGGTGTCTTTGCAGCAATTGTTGATATATTGAGCAGTAATAGCACCGTGAGTACAAGTCGTAAAGTCATAGCTACTGCCCCCTGTCGTAAGAGACACCGACGGAGAATGACACTTGTGCAATGAAGGCTTTTAGTTGGGTTTGACGCTCTTCCAGAGCAACAACGGCGATATTGATCAGATGAGCTTCGGTCTCTTTGATTGCATGTGAAATTTGCGGCTGTAATGTATTAATTCTTCCATTGGCCTGACTGATTTTGTCATCAAAAGTGCGGGCATGGGCGACTGCCTGGGCAGCGACACCACCAAACGCCTCATTACGTTTTGAGGATTGTTCAATACTTTTGACCACTTCATCAAGATCCAGCTTTGCTTTTCTTAGCCGCGAACTGAACTGGCTGTGAATACCCCAGAGTATCTGCCGCTCCGCCAAACTGAGCTGGCGACGTTGCTGTTTCACGTTTGGATTGCGGCTGGCACCAAGCTCTAGTGACGCCTTCAACTCAATCACTTTGGCCAGTTGACGCTGCTCCTTGTCGCTAGCAAGCGCCATTGCATCTCGACCAGCCTCTATTTCGGCTATCTGAGACATCAATTGTACGCGGGTGTTTTTTAGTTGTTTGGCGCTCTGTTCAAACTGTTGTTGGCCAAAGTTTTTGGCTCGATTTAGGAGGTTATCTATCCAGTAGTGGTTGGTGTCATCAAAGGTCTTCAGATCATGACGCCAGTCATTGAGTTTACTTTGCAGGTAGCGAAGGTCACGGTAGTTTTTCAGTGCCTCCTGATAATCATGGCGAGCCAGCATCTGGGTGAAATAGTAACTCTCTCTACTTTTTGGCAGTGAGTAGACATCACCATTCCAACCTTTTTCACCCTCACTGATATCCGTCAAAAGCTTATCAAAAAAAGCCCCCTTCTTTACCGAGGCAATGGTGTTATCAATATGTTTGACTTCAGCATAAAAAGTATCCAAAGCGCGATTATAAAGCTCAGCAGAACTGGCATAGCTTTTATTTTTCGCCAGTGTAAAAGGAACTGCAACCATCGCCTCTTGTACATTGGGGTCTGAGGCGTTACGGGTGGACAACTCCGCCCAGGAGACCAGTGCTTGTTCGTATTGTTCGAGTGCATAGTGAGCCCAACCCAAGCCAAGCAGTGCTTCGTTAGACTCTACGCCATGGAGATGTACTTTTTCAAAATAAGCGATCGATTTCTCCGGGTTTTCCTCATCAAGAAGCTGGTAATAACCCAGGTAGATATTGGCTCTGTCACGCAGGTATTTCTCTTGCTCGGTAGTGAACTTGATATCAGAGACGCGCTGCAACGTTGCCAGTGCCTTCTCCAACTCTTCATTTTGCATCAAGCTAACGGCACTGTTGAAGCGAGCAAACGGTACGGCACCGGTATTCCCCTTTATCTGGTCGAGCACTTTACTGGCCGATAAAAACTCGCCTCTATCCATCAGCAACAGCGCCATGAAAAGCTGTAAATCTTGCTCCAGCTCCCAGGGAAGTGCCCCGCTGATCTGCGAGAGAGCGCTCTCAGCCATAGCAAAATAGCCACGCTGATAGCGAATTTTTGCGATATAGAACCAGATATGATTGCTGATATCTTTATTGATGTTACCGCGCTTTTGGATTGTCACTAGGTTGCTGGCAGCTTCCCGGTGTAATCCATAAGCGAGATTAAGCATGGTAAGCGCTAACTCCGCCTCCTCTTTCTGAAGCTTTACCCGGCCAAGTTGTCGGTCAGCAGAGAGCTGAATGATGCCACTTAAGTTTTTATCTTGATAGAGGTGGAAGAGTGCATCACCCAGAATAGGGTCTTCGACATCCTTCCATTTCACCTCGGTGCCCGCGACAAGGATACCGCAACACCAAAGGCTGATGAGAGAGAGACTGAAAAATCGGCTAACAATGGTCATAGCTGAAAAACTAACTTAGCTCCACTGTTTCACGTTAATAGTCGGCTCTTTCGCTTTGCCGGATTTACCCAGCTGCTTGCCGCTAAGATTTAGCTCAATGAAGACCGGTTTATCGCCTTTATTGAACTCATGGGTATTGGTTAACCGTGTCATACGCGAGCCAACCTTGCCCATGTAGGTAATACTGAGGGTGTGTTTACCGGTTTTTAAATTGCCTTTATGCAACTGGTGAACCGCACCATTAGCCAGCGCGTTCAATTCACTAACGTCGTACATGTAGTTATTAACCACGTTACCATCCAGTTTAACGATAACCGTAATCAATTTGTAACTCTCATCCGTGTCCATGGAGAGATAGAGACCATATTGCGTATTGGCAGGAAACAGCAGCTCCTCTTCCAATATCGCAATCTCTTTTCCCAGTTCAACTGCCGAGCGTTTTAGATTCTGAATTCGATTATCCAGGCTTTTAAATTGCTCCTGGGTATTAGGTTCTTCCGCCCAACAGATGCTGCTAACCAGGGAGAGGATTAAGATTAAAATAAGGTAGTTATATTTCACATTCAGCATCCCTAATGGCATTAGAAGGTTATGCGTAGCCCGATGTGGCCACTGTCATCCATCTCAAGTGTCCGATCCTGATCATCAATTTCGATTTTGCGATAGCCAATGTAGACATCCGCCTGGGGTAGCAGCGAGTACTCTATGGAGAGTCCATATTCACTCAGTCGCTCGCTATCCATATAGCTGGTAATACTGGGTGCATGGTGACCATGAATAACAAAGTTAACACGTTGCAGTTGCGGTGCACGGTAACTAATAATACCACCCAATGCGAGCGCGAGACCATCATGATTGGTCAGGCGGGAGTAGTAGGCTTGAAAACCAACACCGACCTGTAAACCGGGTGTTTTACTGCCAACAACATCAATCATGTGCAGACCAGCACCAACAACAAAGTCATTCTCGGTGTTATAAAACAGGCTGCTATTCATGATGGTACGCCCCTCAGCGAAACCACCAACAAAGGAGCTGAGCGCAAAGCGAGCACTCTCATCACTCAGGGCAACATCAACAGTCGCCGCATGGGCATGACCGGTGACAGCAAAAACAATGGCAGTGGTTAGGGTACGCAGTTTCATAGCTATTCCTATACCTTAGGTAGAATAATCTCTAATCAACGCGACAGCTTGGTGGCGTTAAAAAAATGTTATCTTGAATGCAGATGCAGAATAAATCAAGTGCGAGGGGAGCAGAATGTTAAAAGCCCAGCATTTATCTGGGCTTTTTGAAGGTTAATTACTTAATCTTCGCTTCCTTGTACATCACGTGTTGACGGATGGTAGGATCATATTTGTTGCATTCCATTTTTTCTGGGTTGTTGCGCTTGTTTTTGGTCGTTGTGTAGAAATGACCGGTACCCGCGCTTGAAACCAAGCGAATTTTTTCGCGTACAGACTTAGCCATGGTTTAACTCCTTATACTTTTTCACCGCGTGAGCGCATATCTTTCAGTACTGAATCAATACCATTCTTATCGATGATACGCATCCCCTTGGTTGAGGTACGTAACCGAACCCAGCGGTTCTCACTGGCAACCCAGAAACGATGCGCTTGCAGGTTAGGCAAAAAACGACGACGGGTTCTATTGTTGGCGTGAGAAACATTGTTCCCCGCCATTGGGCGCTTGCCTGTTACCTGGCATACACGTGACATTGTTGAGCCTCCAAAAAACTTAAAATCTAAATGCTGCTCGCCCAGACTACGGGGTCGAGGCGCGAATTTATACCATAGGGCCATCACAATGTACAGTGCAGGGGCAAGATAAATTCTTTCCCTACCGCCAGCAGATATCGCTATAATTCCCGCCATCAATCAAGTACCTATTTACAGGTACCTATATATTTAGAAGAGTGAGGTTTTCCTATGCGTCCCAGTGGCCGTCATCCCGATCAAATGCGTGAAGTTCGTCTAACCCGCCACTATACCAAGCATGCCGAAGGCTCGGTATTGGTCGAATTTGGCGATACCAAGGTTATTTGCACCGCCTCTATTGAAGAACGAGTACCCCGCTGGCTGAAGGGTAAAGGTAAGGGCTGGGTCACTGCCGAATACGGGATGCTGCCCCGCTCTACCGGTTCGCGTATGCAACGTGAAGCCGCCCGTGGTGGCCAGGGTGGTCGCACCATGGAGATTCAACGTTTGATTGCCCGTTCGCTACGAGCGGTGGTTGATCTGGAAGCGCTGGGTGAGCGTATTATTACCGTGGATTGTGACGTTATTCAGGCTGATGGCGGCACCCGCACCGCATCAATTACCGGCGCTTACGTTGCCATGGTTGACGCAGTCAATCACTTAATAAAAAGCGGCAAGATAAAAAAATCCCCCCTTCACGGTCATGTCGCATCGGTATCGGTCGGCATTTTTGAAGGCGTCCCGGTGCTGGACCTCGATTACGATGAGGATTCAAACGCAGAGACCGACATGAATGTGGTGATGAATGACGCAGGTGCTTACATTGAAGTGCAGGGCACCGCCGAGGGGCACGCCTTCCGCAAGGACGAGTTGAACGCCATGCTTGAACTGGCAGCCAGCGGTATCGAACATCTGATCACCAAGCAAACAGAAGCACTGGCGTGAAACATCGCATTGTGTAACTGCTCAGCGTGTTTATATTTTGCCTCAAATCGAGGCATTCTCGCACGCAAAGAGGGAACATATAGGTCATATGTGACCGATTGAGTACGAAAATAACGACGAGTTGAGGTAAAAGATGAATACGCTGAGTAGTTACCGCATTGTTTTAGCCACTGGCAACAACGGAAAAGTGGCCGAGCTAAGCCAGATGTTGGTCGGCTTGGATATTGAGGTGGTGCCGCAAACTGCATTTTCAGTGCCCGAAATAGAAGAGAGCGGCCTCACTTTTGTGGAAAATGCGCTACTTAAAGCGCGCAATGCCGCCAAACACAGTGGCCTGCCCGCCATTGCCGATGACTCAGGCCTGGAGGTCGATGCGTTGAACGGCGCACC
>UOFP01000169.1_pt1 | contig 30332 bp, 27 predicted proteins | sample 1988921 | NCBI WGS metagenome assembly UOFP01 (sample SAMEA4712195, study PRJEB27164) | hydrothermal vent metagenome | biome: marine basaltic hydrothermal vent biome; feature: marine hydrothermal vent; material: mineral | place: Pacific Ocean | collected 2011-06-14/2011-07-23 | depth 1719 m | reverse complement strand
CACGGAGCAGACGCCGGGCCGCATGCTCAGATTGCAGGCGACTATAACGGGAGTGGAAGGCTGGGAGGCTCATTGACTAAATATACTGAGACCTTTGCACGAAAGATAGTTTTCGCTCCAGCAAGGCAAAAATGATCTCAAAATCCTCATTTACTCCAATAAACTCCGGTTTGGCTCTTATGTCAATTCAGATATTTACTGGAAAACGGTGGGTGGGTATGTGCGATTTACCAGGGAAAAGGGCCAAATATAATATTGAGCAATTTTTCTCAACCGATTGAGCAAAGATAGTGAACCGGCCAATACCTCGACCTCCAATGAAAAGGGGTTGGAGGTCGAGGCTTTAGCCGGTTTGTGTTGGGTTACCCCTTCAGCAGGTGAAGAACACTATCCAGTCCGCCATAGTTAATCGCGGTGGATGCCTGGCTCTGTACCGCAGGTTTGGCGTGGTAGGCGACGCTTAAACCGGCTACTTTCATCATCGCCAGATCGTTGGCACCGTCACCGACTGAGACTGCCTGGCTGGGTGAAATGCCTAGCTCTTCACAGTGTGAAAGCAGCCGTTCTGCCTTGGCTTGTGCGTCAACAATATTGCCAACTAGTTCGCCGGTCACGCTGTTCTCTTCTATTTTCAGCTGGTTGGCGTGGGCATAATCGAGTTTAAGGCGCTTTTTAAGTCGCTCGGTGAAGAAGGTAAAGCCACCGGAGACCAGGCAGAATTTGATCTCCCGTTTTTTCAGCCCATCAATCAGCTGCTCTGCTCCTGGGTTGAGTTGCAAGCGTTCGTTGTAGACCAGCTCCAGCGCCGCTACGCTGACCCCTTTTAGCAGGGCGACGCGCTGGGTTAGCGATGCGGCAAAATCAATTTCACCGCACATGGCCGATTCGGTAATGGCGGCGACCTGTGGTTTGAGATTCAGGTGGTCTGCAATCTCGTCAATACATTCGATGCTGATCAGTGTTGAATCCATATCGCTGACCAGTAGTTTGACGTTGGTGGGATCAAAGCCTGTCGGCAGTGTGTTGATATCAATGCGTAGTTGATCACTCAAACTCTGGATGTTTTGACGGCTGACCGGCTGTTGATGGCAGATTCGCTGGTAGCCATCACGTGCTTCAAGTGTCGCAGCAAAGAGCTCTTCAATGTTGAGGTGTGCCGCTTTGTTGAGCTTGGCAGCATGGATGATTGTTGTAATCATGGGATCTATTCCGGTAGTAAGGATTCACTTGCAAACAGCTCGGCGATGGTTTCACGCTTGCGAATAAGGTGGCTATTTTTACCATCCACCATCACTTCGGCGGCCCGGGGGCGGGTGTTGTAATTTGAGCTCATGGAGAAGCCGTAGGCACCCGATGAGCGAACCGCTAAATAGTCACCTGTTTGTAGTGCTAAGTGACGCTCTTTGCCCAGAAAGTCACCGGTTTCGCAAACCGGCCCGACGATGTCATATTGCTGTGTCTCCACTTTGGCGTGTTGCTTGAGCGGTACGATCTCTTGCCACGCCTGGTAGAGTGATGGGCGCAGCAGGTCGTTCATGGCGGCATCAACAATGGCAAAGTTTTTATGTTCTGTGTGCTTAAGGTACTGCACCTGGGTGAGCATTACCCCGGCGTTTCCGACGATGGCGCGTCCGGGTTCGAGAACCAGTTCAATTTGCAGGCCCCGCTGCTGGAGTATCTGTTTCAGTGCAGCGGCATATTCGTTGGGGTCGGGTGGCGTTTCGTTTTCATACTGAATGCCGAGGCCGCCGCCTAAATCGAGGTGTTTGAGTTCAATGCCTTGCGCGCTGAGCGCTTCGATGAGTACCAGTACCCGCTCGAGGGCATCAATGAAGGGGGTGATGCTGGTGAGCTGAGAGCCGATGTGGCAATCAACCCCCTGGATTTCGATGTTAGCCATCGCTGCCGCCTGTTGGTATATTTCAGGCGCTTGCTGGATATCAATGCCGAACTTGTTCTCCTTCAAACCGGTGGAAATGTAGGGGTGGGTGCCGGCATCCACATCGGGGTTAACCCGTATCGAGATGGGTGCAATGGTATTTTGCTCGCCTGCAACCTGGTTGAGCAGCTCCAGTTCAGCAACGGATTCTATATTAAAGCAGCGAATACCCACTTCCAGCGCCCGCTGCATCTCATGTGCCTTTTTACCCACACCAGAGAAGACGACTTTTTTTGCATCACCACCTGCTGCCAGCACCCGCTCAAGTTCCCCCACCGATACGATGTCAAAACCGGAGCCCAAGCGGGCAAACAGGTTCAAAATCGCCAGGTTGGAGTTGGCTTTGACGGCGTAGCAGATCAGATGTGGCCACTCACCCAGGGCTTGATCAAACGCATGCCAGTGGCGCTCAAGGGTGGCGCGTGAGTAGACGAAGGTGGGCGTGTCCCATTGCTGGGCAATCTCAGATAACGGCACATCTTCAGCAAACAGTTGCTCACCGTGGTATTCAAAGTGGTTCATGACGATCTCTAGTCGGGTTGGGTTGTTTTCGGTGGTGGCTCGGGTAGCTGCAAGTCACCTTTTAGGCCACAGCCAGTGGTGTGGAGGATAAATATCACCAGTAGTAGTTGTATTAGTTTTGCCATTTTGGTCGGATAATCTACAAAATATTCGGCTCAGTATAAACGAGAAAGCGTGGTTGTGGATCACCTCAGTACCGATTTATTTCGCTGGAGTCGCTTTGAGCTGCTGTTCAAGCACCTTGTTGAGCTGTGCTTCGATACGTTTTTTATAGTTGAGGTAGTGTACGGTCTGTATTGTTCCACCGGCTTCAACGCCGAGGGTACTCTCCGGCAGGTCGATATCGGTGATGTAGATGGGGTAGTGTGCCTGGCTTTTGCGCTGGCAGAGGATATGTTTGGCCACCGCTTCAAATACCTGATCACCGTGTTCAAATGAGGAGAACTCCTTGTCATTGCAGTAGACGGTGACATGGTCACTCTCTTCAGCACTTTCGCCAATGACCTGTACATTGTAATACTGGTTTGGCAGGGGGAAGTGTATTTGGCGGTTCTCAATGCTTAGCTGACCCTTTGGGGACTCCAGTATCTGGTAGCAGACGACGCTGTTCTGCTCTTCAGCACTGCTGCTCCGCATGGTTGCCTGTCGTTTGACGATGGCGTTGAGGAAGGTGTGGTAGTGTTGCAGGATCAGTTTGGGTTCAATCAGCGGCAGAGTGTGGGTAAACAGAGAACCTCTCTCATCGATGACAAAAATGTCCAGTTCGTTGCCTTTGGGGTGAAAGTAGAACTGGATAATATGGGGTTGCGCATTGTTGTAGATCAGCTTTAACAGCGGTTGCCGCTCTTGGGTATCGAGGGTCAGTGTGCTGTAGTGGGCCCGTGGTGAACAGAGCTCTTCCAGCAATTGAGAGTCACCCTTGAAAACACGGTGGCGTATCACCCCATCATCTTCAGACAACATGGCAAACCCCTTACGCAGAGGAAAGAGGTAGCGCAGCTGTTGTTTTCTGTTTTGTCGATTATAGAAGGCCTCTTTTGAGGCTTTGAAGAGCTTTTCGACCCGCCGGGTAATTTTTTGATGGTAGCTGGATGAGAAACAATAAACATTTGGCTGAGGTGGTGGCGTACCCTCTTCGAGCGGTGACCATTGCAGGTAGTGGGTCAAGCAGTCGAGAACACCCCGGTCACCTTCGTAGTGAAAGATGAGCGCTTCTTGCCAGGAGGTGATAAAGACCGCGCTGATTGACTGCACCAGGCTCTCTCCCAGGCTGCTGTAACTGAAGGCGTCATCCTGATCAGTAATCAGGTGCCCCATGTGACTTATTTTTATCGGGTTACCGACACCCACATTAACAAACAGCAAGACCTTGAGCAGTCTGGATTTGGCAGAGAAGTCATCAATATTAGCGTGTGGAAGATCGCTTTCGGGGAAGTGTTGCTCAAGTGTTTCGATAATGGCGCTGATCTCCCGGTCAGAGAGTGGGTTTTCTTCGCTTTTAATCACAAAAGAGGTGCGTTTGTTGATGAGTTTATTGAAATAGCCCCAACAGATAAGCTCTAAAGCAGACGAGGCCCGCTTCAATGGCCGGTTATCACTGTCATCAATATGCAGCCCATTGCCACGAAACATGAACCAGGAGGAGGTCTGGTTGGTGCTGGATCTCTGTTGCGACAAGCCGATTAGTGGCTCATGCAGGTTGGTGGTGAATCCGTTAACTAAAATTTCAAGTTTGCCGGTTTTTCGTTCAAAAGCAGCGTAGAGTTTACGGCCCAAAATATGCAGATCCCGCTTGCTGATCATGGTTCCTTTATTGGCGCGGGCAAATTCAGATAGCTCAAAATAGCTTTGATTAAGCTCTTTGACCAAAATCTTTTTTTCTCTGCTGATGGTGTCTATTTTCCAGGTATTTCGGTTGTCATAAGTTCGTAAATCATCTATCTCCCAGCCCCAGTCGCGGGTCATCTGTAGTAATAAATCCTGCTGCCAGTTATCACCTTTCTGATAGCGCATTTTGGAGAGCGGCATGTTGATTTTTAAGTAGAGACAGCGGTGGACCAGCTCAAGCCGTTGTTGATCATTTTTTTCATCGAGGTAATTGATCAGTTTGTTTGCCAGCATGATGTAGGGGTCAACGTCATTGAGATCAAAACTTTCATCATACTCTTCATAAATTGCCTGCTTGAACATCAAACTGAGGAAGTTGATGTTGGGGTATTCGTGGGCGTAGATCTCCATCAACAATATTTTTAACAGTGACTTGTAGGGTGAATCGACCCCTTTGTAGATCTGCCAGACGGCGGCTCCAAAAAACTCTTCCGCAGGCATATTGCCGAGGCCACCGAAGTCGATGTACTCCCCGGCGTCAACAAAGCGTTTCTGGAGCAGGTTGTCGGTGTACTGTTCATAGTTGCCCTCTTCAGCCGGTGGAACCAGCCACCACAGGGGGTAGTTACCCGCAAGCCAGAGCGCGGTTCGGTAAAACTCGTCAAGCAGCAGGTCGTGCTGGGCGGTGCCGCTGCTCTCCGTGCTGAGGTCGAGCACCTCTCCACGCTTGAAGCGCTCGGCATCCATCAAAAAGAAGTGAACCTCGATATTGTAACCATCTGCCCACTCTTCAATCTGGGTGCTTTTTTCCCGCAGTTCAGCCAGCTGTTGATCACTGAGACCGGGGGCGTGGCAGAGCCAGACATCGAAGTCACTCTTGTTGGATTGGGCAATGGTGCCACTGCTACCAATCAGAAAGAGTGACTGAATATCATAGTCGCGGTAGATGCTGCGATGGTATTGGAATTTTTTAAATAGATGCCGAGCGGCAAGAATTGCTGGCCCCTCTTTCAGGTAGTTTGAGATGCCGGAAGGGGTTTCTTCAGAGATATAGCCGGGCAGGCCGGGGTGGTTAACATGAAAGAGTAGCGGTAAAACATCAATGACTTCTTGTTGCACCGGGCGCAGTGCAGCACGTGCACGCGAGAAACGCGCCTGATTGAGGTGGAGAAATCGCTTGAGTATCGCTTTTACATCCATGGGGCGTGCGGCATCTTGTTATCAAATTGAGAGGATATAGGAGATATTCGGCAGATTTTGGATAACTTGATGTACTAGTAGGAGTCAGCTTTAGCTTGCGATAACACCTTGTGGTGGTACCACGATAGTTGTTTCGCCATCTAAAGATGGCTCCTACGTACATAGTCGGTTTTTACTCCACGGTTACCGATTTTGCCAGATTGCGTGGTTGATCCACATCGGTACCTTTCAATATCGCTACATGGTATGAGAGCAGCTGAAGTGGAATGGAGTAGATAATAGGCGCAATCGCCTCGTCGATGGGTGATACCGACAATACCTCTATTCCATCACCTGCCGCCATATCGGCATGTTGGTCGGCAAATACATAGAGCTTTCCACCTCGCGCTTTGACCTCTTGCAGGTTTGACTTCAATTTACCGAGCAGTTCGTCATTGGGTGCAACGGCGACGATAGGCATGTCGTCATCCACCAGTGCCAGTGGGCCATGTTTCAACTCACCGGCGGGGTAGGCTTCTGCGTGAATGTAGGAGATCTCTTTCAGCTTGAGCGCTCCCTCCATCGCAATCGGGTAGTGGGTGCCACGGCCCAGGAACAGCGCGTGGTGTTTGTCTGAGAAGCCATTTGCCATCGCTTTGATGTCGTCATCAAGCTTCAGGACATCTTCCACCTTGCGTGGCAATGTTTTTAGCTCCTCAACCAGTTCCGCTTCACGCTGTTCACTCAGGCCATTACGTCGGCCCAGTGACATTACCAGCATCAGCAGTGCGGTGAGCTGGGTTGTGAATGCTTTGGTGGATGCGACACCAATTTCGGGGCCAGCCCGGGTCATCATCACTAGGCTGGATTCACGTACCAACGAGCTTTCCGGTACATTGCAGATCGCCAGTGTGTGCTTATAGCCCATCTTTTTTGCTTCGTGTAGCGCGGCGAGGGTGTCTGCGGTCTCTCCCGATTGGGAGATGGTGACAAATAGCGAGTTTTTGTGTGCCAGTGGACGGCGGTAGCGAAATTCACTGGCCACTTCGACATTGCAGGGTACCTTGGCAATCGCCTCCATCCAGTAGCGTGCGACGACACCGGCGTGGTAGCTGGTTCCACAGGCGATAATGTCGACCCCTTTGATTCCATCAAATATTTTGGCTGCATTGGGGCCGAATGATTCATCAATAACCCGGTGGGCGCTGATACGCCCCTCAAGTGCATCATTGATCGCCCGTGGCTGCTCAAAGATCTCTTTCAACATGTAGTGGCGGTACTCCCCCCGCTCTACCGAATCTGCAGTGAGTTCACTCTCTTTAATCGGGCGAGTAACTTCTTCACCGCTCTTATCGTAAATGGTCAGTTTATCTTTTGTAATATCAGCAATATCGCCCTCTTGCAGAAAGATAAAGCGCTGTGTCACTGGAAGGAGGGCGGCAACATCAGAGGCGATGAAGTATTCTCCAATACCGACACCAATCACCAGTGGACTGCCACTGCGTGCGGTGATTAATCGACCGGGCTCTTCAACACTGATTACACCCAGCGCATAGGCTCCGTGCAGCTCGGCTGTGGCCAGCTTGACCGATTCCAGCAGTGACTGCTTTTCTGTTACATGGTGCTGAAAAATTTGATGCACAATCACTTCGGTATCGGTTTCAGAGGTGAACTCATAACCGTTCTGATGCTGTTTTTCTCGCAGCTCTTCAAAGTTCTCAATGATGCCATTGTGAACAACCGCCACTTGATTTCGACAGATGTGTGGGTGAGCATTTTTGACACTCGGCACACCGTGGGTTGCCCAGCGAGTGTGCGCAATACCGACATGACCATGAAATGTCTCTGATATTTCGTTTTCAAGGCCGATGACCTTTCCCTTAACCCGAATACGTTTGATGCTGTTGTCATCCGCCAACAATGCCACACCAGCAGAGTCGTAACCCCGGTATTCCAAGCGGCGTAAACCTTCAACCAAAATATGCGTTACATCGCGCTCTGCAACTGCCCCAACAATTCCACACATAATACTCTCCTACGATCTCTTTTTTGGGCGTGACCAGCCAGGTACACTCTTTTGGCGTGAACGACTTATTGTTAATGAATCTTGCGGTGCGGTATCACTAAGTGTTGTCCCTGCACCGATGGTAGCCCCGCTTTCTAAGGTGACGGGAGCAATTAACTGACTGTCTGAACCGACAAATACATTGTCACCAATAATTGTTTGATGCTTATTGGTGCCATCGTAATTACAGGTGATGGTACCGGCACCAATATTGACATTTTTGCCCATGGAGGTGTCACCAATGTAACTTAAGTGACTGACTTTGGAGCCAGCGCCAATTGTCGATTTTTTCACTTCAACAAAATTGCCGATTTTCGCACCTTCTTCTAATACCGTTTCAGGGCGAAGCCGGGCAAAAGGCCCGACCATAGCACGGTTACCCACCTGACTCTCTTCAATAATTGAGTTGGGCATGACAGTGGCACCATCGCCAAGGGTACTGTTACGAATCGTACAATTTGCACCGATATTGACGTTGCTGCCCAGTTTAACATCACCTTCAAACAGACAGTTGATGTCAATGATCACATCTATTCCGGCTGTGAGCTCACCACGGATATCGATACGAGCCGGGTCCCGCAAGGTTACACCATCAATCATTAGTTGATTGGCTTTTCGCTGTTGCAAATAGCGTTCAAGCTCTGCCAGTTGTACCCGGTTGTTTGCCCCCAGTGTCTCATCGATGGAGGTGGGCTGGACGGTATTAATCACCACACCATCGTTGGCTGCCATGGCAATAATATCGGTCAGATAAAATTCACCCTGTGCATTATCACTATCCAATGCGTTAATCCAGTGGCGTAATTTGCTGGAATCCACCGCTAACATGCCGGTATTAACTTCATTGGTTTTCAGCTCTTCAGCACTACCATCCTTCTGTTCCACGATGCGCTTAACAACCCCATCTCCATCACGAATAATACGGCCATAACCGGTGGGGTTATCAAGCTTTGCTGTTAAGAGGCCAAAGCCGCTTTCAACAGCAGCGGAAACTAAGTTTTTGAGTGTATCCACACGCACCAGAGGCACATCACCGTACAGTACTAAAACCAGTGCACCATCTTCGATAGCCGGCATTGCCGCTTCAACCGCATGGCCGGTACCATTTTGCTGTTGCTGCAAAACCCAGTTGGCATCAAGGTGAGATAGCGCCGATTTAACCTGTTCACCACCGTGTCCATATACAATGTGTATCGCATCAGCACCCAGCTCTTTTGCTCTGTCGTAACTGTGCTCAAGCATCGATCGATCACCAACCGTATGTAGAACCTTTGGCATACTGGACTTCATCCGTGTGCCTTGGCCTGCTGCCAGGATTACCACAATAAGTTTCTGCATACTATTCACCTTTCTATAGACCCTCCGTAGTTTAACAAGAAAAGATTGTAACTACCCAGCGTATTCATCTTTTGCTTCAATTTGAGACAAAATATAAACACGCTGGGTAGTTACAAAACATTTACTGCTGATATAAAAAAGGGCAGTGTAGACACTGCCCTTTTGGCGTACCGAAAGAGATCTCTTGGTTGATTAGTGGCGAGATGAATCGCGAAGCTTCTGAATCGCTTGTAACTGCGCTATTGCTTCGGCCAGTTCAATCTGTGCCTTGGTATAATCGATTTCACCCTTGCGGTCTTTCATTGCCTCTTCTGCAAGTTGCTTCGCTTCAAGGGCAGCGGCTTCGTCGATGTCCTTGGCGCGTAGCGCAGTATCTGCCAATACAGTCACACAGTGTGGCTGTATTTCCAGAATCCCACTTGAGACGTAAAAAGTCTCTTCACCCTCACTGGTTTGAATGCGAACTTCACCAGGACGCATTTGAGTCAGTAGTGGTGCGTGACGCGGAAGAATACCAACATCGCCGTTGACTGAAGGGGCAAACACCATTTCAGCGGTACCGGAAAAGATCTGTTGTTCTGCGCTCACGATATCTACGTGCATTGTCATGGCCATATAGTCCTCCTAGGAGTCGTTGACTGAATTACTTCAGTTTGGCGGCCTTCTCAACGGCTTCATCAATACCGCCTACCATGTAGAACGCTTGCTCTGGCAAATGATCGTACTCACCATCAATAATGCCCTTAAATGCAGCCAGCGTATCTTTTAGTGAAACGTACTTGCCTGGAGAGCCAGTGAACACTTCGGCAACGAAGAATGGCTGAGAGAGGAAGCGTTGAATTTTACGAGCACGCTGTACAGATTGCTTATCTTCTTCAGAAAGCTCATCCATACCCAGAATCGCAATGATATCTTTCAGCTCTTTATAGCGCTGAAGAGTACCCTGTACGCCACGAGCGATATCGTAGTGCTCCTGACCAACAACTAGTGGATCTAACTGGCGAGAAGTCGAATCCAGAGGATCGATTGCAGGATAGATACCTAGCTCAGCGATAGAACGAGACAGTACAACCGTCGCATCCAAGTGAGCAAATGTAGTTGCAGGTGATGGATCGGTCAAATCATCCGCAGGTACGTATACCGCTTGGATAGAAGTGATAGAACCCTTCTTAGTAGAAGTGATACGCTCTTGTAGAACACCCATCTCTTCAGCTAGTGTTGGCTGGTAACCTACCGCTGAAGGCATACGACCTAACAGGGCAGAAACCTCTGTTCCCGCTAGTGTGTAGCGGTAGATGTTATCAACAAAGAACAGTACGTCACGACCTTCGTCACGGAAGTACTCGGCCATCGTCAGGCCGGTTAGTGCCACACGTAGACGGTTTCCAGGAGGCTCATTCATCTGACCGTAAACCAGAGATACTTTATCCAGTACGTTCGAATCTTTCATCTCGTGGTAGAAATCGTTACCTTCACGGGTACGCTCACCCACACCGGCAAATACAGAGTAACCACTGTGCTCGATAGCGATGTTACGGATAAGCTCCATCATGTTAACCGTCTTACCAACACCGGCACCACCGAACAGACCAACCTTACCGCCTTTAGCGAATGGGCAGACCAAGTCGATTACCTTGATTCCAGTCTCAAGCAGCTCAGTCGCTGGAGATAGCTCATCGTAAGCGGGTGCTTTACGGTGAATACCCCAGCGAACCTCTTCGCCAATATCGCCCGCATCATCAATCGGTTCACCCAGTACATCCATGATACGACCAAGGGTTTTAGTGCCTACTGGTACCTGAATTGCAGCACCTGTATTCACCACGTCCAGACCGCGTTTTGCGCCATCACTTGAACCCAGTGCAATACCACGAACAACACCGTCACCTAACTGTTGTTGTACCTCAATGGTCAAACCAATTGAGTCTACTGTCAGGGCGTCATAGATCTTTGGCATGGCATCGCGTGGAAATTCCACATCGATGACAGCACCAATGATTTGTACAATTTTTCCCGAACTCATCTTTAAGTCCCCTTAAATTATTTACGTAATCGTTGCTCAGCCACGGTTAAACTGCTGCGGCACCTGCCACAATCTCAGAAATTTCCTGGGTGATTGCAGCTTGACGGGCTTTGTTGTAAACCAGTTTCAAATCATCAATCATCTCGCCTGCATTGTCTGTCGCAGACTTCATTGAAACCATTCGTGCTGCCTGCTCACAAGCGGCATTTTCTACAACGCCCTGGTACACCAGCGATTCAACATAGCGAATCAGAAGGTCATCCAAAACAATTTTGGCCTCTGGCTCGTACATGTAATCCCATTGATGCGTCAGCTCTTTGTTAATCTCTTTTGAAGAGACTGGCAACAGTTGTAAAACCTGTGGATCCTGAGTCATGGTATTAACAAAATTGTTATGTACCACAAACAGACGATCAAGCTCTCCACTGTCATAAGCATCAAGCATTACCTTCACTGCACCGACGATGTCGGTAATGTGCGGCGTATCACCTAAATGCGACACCTGAGAGGTAATGTTTGCATTAATACCCTGGAAGAACGAACAAGCTTTTTGACCAATGATACCGAGACGAACTTCAGCGCCTTTCTCATCCCATGCCTGCATATCCTTAAGTACTTTACGAAACAGGTTACTGTTCAAGCCGCCGCAGAGACCACGGTCGCTTGATACAATGATGAAACCCACTCGTTTCACCTGTTCACGATCCTCAAGATAAGGATGCTTGTACTCAGGGTGTGCATGCGCCAAGTGTGAAATCACCTGGCGCATTTTATCGGCGTAGGGGCGAGATGCCGTCATACGATCTTGAGCTTTACGCATTTTACTCGCAGCAACCATTTCCATGGCACGAGTAATTTTCTTGGTATTTTCAATACTCTTGATCTGTGTGCGTATCTCTTTTCCGACTGCCATCGTTATCTACTCCCGATTACCAGGTGCCGTTAGCTTTAAACTGAGTCAGCGCATCTTTCATCTTTCCTGCAATTTCATCGTTGAAATTAGCAGTATCGTTGATTTCAGCAACCAGGTCAGCAGCGTTAGACTTAACGTATGCGTGCATCGCCTCTTCAAAATCTACAACCTTGGCGGCATCGACATCGTCGAGGAAGCCTTCATTAGCTGCAAACAGTGAAAATGCCATATCTGCCGTTGATAGCGGAGCGTATTGCTTCTGCTTCATCAACTCAGTGACGCGACGACCCCGTTCGATTTGTGCGCGGGTTGTATCATCCAGGTCAGATGCAAATTGAGCGAATGCCGCCAATTCACGATACTGAGCCAAATCAAGACGAACACCACCACCCAGTTTTTTGATGATCTTGGTCTGTGCTGCACCACCCACTCGAGATACTGAAAGACCGGCGTTAATCGCTGGACGGATACCCGAGTTGAACAGATCGGTTTCGAGAAAGATCTGACCATCAGTAATCGAAATAACATTGGTTGGTACGAATGCAGAAACATCACCACCCTGTGTTTCGATGATAGGCAGTGCGGTTAAAGAACCGGTTTTACCCTTAACTCGACCATCAGTCAGCTTTTCAACTTCAACCGCGTTGATGCGCGATGCACGCTCAAGCAGACGAGAATGGAGATAGAAAACGTCACCCGGGTAGGCTTCACGTCCAGGTGGACGACGCAGCAGCAGTGATATTTGACGATATGCCCAAGCCTGCTTGGTCAAATCATCATATACAATCAGTGCATCTTCACCGTTATCACGGAAGAACTCACCCATCGAACAACCTGCATAAGGTGCAACAAACTGCATTGCAGCAGAGTCAGATGCGGTAGCGGCAACGATGATGGTGTTGCTCAGTGCGCCGTGCTCTTCCAGCTTGCGTACAACCGCTGCGATAGAAGATGCCTTCTGACCGATAGCGACGTAAACACAGCGGATACCTGAATCTTTCTGGTTGATGATGGCATCGATCGCAACAGCGGTTTTACCTGTTTGACGATCACCGATGATCAGCTCTCGCTGGCCACGGCCAACCGGTACCATTGAATCGATTGCTTTCAAGCCCGTTTGAACCGGCTCATCAACAGATTGACGTGCAATAACACCCGGTGCAATTTTTTCAACTGGTGATGAGGTCGTTGTTTCAATTGGACCTTTACCATCAATTGGATTGCCCAGCGCGTCAACTACACGGCCTAACAGTGCTTCACCTGTTGGCACTTCTAGGATTCGACCAGTACACTTAACCGTGTCACCTTCCGAAATACCCTCGAATGCACCCAGGATAACAGCACCAACAGAGTCACGCTCCAGGTTAAGTGCCATACCATAGATGTCGCCTGGGAATTCAATCATCTCACCCGACATAACGTCAGAGAGGCCGTGGATCGTTGCTACACCGTCTGCGATACTGACAACAGTACCTTCGTTTGAGGCACAAGTATCTACCTCAAAGTTTTTGATGCGGTTCTTAATTTGTTCACTGATTTCCGATGGAGTCAGTTGCATTTGCTAATCCTCTTCATGGAAATTATCGGGACATTGCAGAGGTCAGGCCTTTCAATTGGCCAGTGACACTTCCGTCGATTACCAGATCACCTGCACGAACGATTGCTCCACCTAACAGGCTTTCGTCAATCTTACATGTCAGGGTCACTTCACGTCCCAAACGATTCTTCAACGCTGCTTTGATTTTCTTCTGCTCTGCTTCACCGACTTCGAATGCAGAAGTAATTTCTGCTTCGATAGTTTTTTCGGCTTCAGCACGCAGCTCATCAAACATCTCTGCAATTTCTGGCAAAACACTAATACGCTTGTTATTAACAAGCAGTTTCACCAAACCCTCGCTACCCGCTACTAGCTTATCGCCTGCAGTGGAGACCATCAGCTCGACGATGTTATCGTCGGCGACAGAGGGGTTATTTGCCAACACTGAAAATTCAGCATTGGCAGAGATAGCAGAGAGCAGTTGCAGCGTTTCAGACCATTCACCTAATTTAGCCTCATCAGTTGCCAGCTCAAAAACAGCTTTAGCATACGGACGGGCGATAGTGATTTTCTCAGCCATAACGTTCGCCTTAAATCTTTGCAGCCAGCTCGTTTAGCAGGTCGCTGTGGGTTTTTGCATCGATTTCCTTTTTCAGGATTTTCTCTGCACCCGCAACTGCTACCGAGGCTAGTTGACTACGCAATTGCTCTTTTGCTTGAGCAACTTCGCGCTCGATTTCAGCTTGGGCGGCGTTAACAATACGCTCACCTTCCGCTCGTGCGTTCTCTTTCGACTCTTCAACAATCTCAGAAGAACGTTTTTGTGCTTGCGCGATGATTTCAGCTGACTGCTTCTTGGCGTCATGTAGCACTTCTTTAGCGCGATTTTCAGCCATTTCCTGCTCGTGCTTACCTTTTTCAGCTGCTGCAAGGCCGTCAGCAATACGCTTTTGACGAGCTTCCATCATCTCTGAAAGAGGGCCCCACAGGACCTTGTTTATGAACCAGATCAGCAGGATGAATGCAATCATCTGCGGGATCAATGTTACTGTAATATTCACGTTTCTTTCTCCTCGGTTTGCTTACCCCTGGGAGTTCGCAATCTGCCCTAAGTTTAGATACCAGCGATAGCTGTAGACAGAGCACCGACGAAAGGATTAGCGAACAGGAACCACATTGCAAATGCCAGGATGATGAAAGGGAAAGACTCCATCAGACCGGCAAAGATGAACATGTTAGTCATCAATGCAGGGCGCATTTCTGGTTGACGTGCAATGCCTTCCAGTGTCTTCGCACAGATCAGGCCCCAACCGATAGCAGAACCCATACCTGCTGCCGCCAGAATTACACCAACACCTACTGCTGTGTAGGCATAGATCATCGCAATCATATCAGCTGTCATTGTTACATCTCCTTCGAGGATAGTTATTTATAAATTTAAAAAAATAAAACTAAAAACCAAAATTGCCACAATATTGAAGAGTTAGTGATCTTCAGTATGTGCCATACCCAGGTATACGATTGTCAGCACCATGAAGATAAACGCTTGCAGCGTAATTACCAACAGATGGAAGATCAACCATGCCAGATCCAGAATAACTTGCAGCGGACCAAAGATCAGCAGCATGGCACTAAAGCCAACACCACCAGCCAACAGTGCAATAAGCAAGAAGACCAACTCGCCCGCAAACAGGTTACCAAACAGACGCAGTGCCAGTGAAAGCGGCTTAGCCAGCTCCTCAATTGTTGTCATAATGACATTTACTGGCACAAAAAATTTGCCGAACGGGTGAAACAGAAACATTTTCAGATAACCGCCAACACCCTTTATCTTGAGGTTGTAATAGATAACCAGTGCGAAAACAACCAGTGACATTGCCAAGGTTGTACTCAGGTCAGTGGTCGGTACTATTTTTAGGTAACCGATGCCAAACCAGCTGGCAATCAGTGGGAGAAGATCAACCGGGATCAGATCCATAAAGTTCATCAACCAGACCCAAACAAAAATGGTCAATGCCAAGGGAGCGATCAGCGCATTTTTACCTGGAAAAGTGTCCTTTACTTGTGTTTGAACAAACTCAAGAATCATCTCAACAAAATTTTGAAAGCCGCCTGGCACATCGGTTGCCATGTTCTTGGTTACTTTCATGCCGGTAAAAATCATCAGCAGACCTAATGCCACACTAAAAAATATAGTGTCAAGGTGCCAGGTCATAAACCCTTCACCCACATGCAGATTGGTCAAATGATGTTGAATGTATTCAACGGAGGTCATTCCCCCTTCACTTGCAGCCACTTCGTCACCCTCTCTTATTGCACAGCCTTAGCCGCGCGCATTTATTAGATTACTGAGTTGCGCCAGGAAAAATCCCACAAACATCGCGAGGGGGTCAAAACCTACAACCCCTAAACCTAGTGCAAACAGAACCAATATTAAAATAAACCGTTGTGCCGCCCCGAGATAGAGAATCAACATACTTCCCTTCTGGTCGTGCTGCGCCATCTCTGCCGCTCGCTTTACACCGTACCTCAGCACCAGTAGCAGTATGATACTGACGCTGGCACCTGCAAATGCAGAAATTGCAGGCCAGCTCCCGGCGTAGAGCATAAAACCGATAAAAGAAACCAGGCCAACAATCAGTTGGGCCACCAGCACTTTTCGCGCCTTGGCTTCTATTGCTTGGGTTGCTGGGTTCAAAACATCTCCGGATGCGTTAGCAGTTTATAAACCTTCAGCATCCCGCCAACAAAGCCCAGCACACAAAACAAAAACAAAAATATGGGGGTTGTTCCAAACCACCAGTCAACGAAAAACCCGAGGATCAGCCCCGCTATAACCATTGACGTTAACATTTGGCCCACACCCAGCAGTAGTAAATTCAGTTTTTTTTCTTTTTCTTTCACTGTATTGACACTCTTGGTGTGTTGCCTGTGCGTGCGTTATAGTCGCAATTTCCTACACACGCGGCGCGCAGTATATGACAGCGGGAATAGCAGGTCAATGCCTACCCGCGAGGGTTTTTTGCAGGAGGCCGGATGAAAAATTGCGAGCTGATGAACAAAAACATTATATGAAACGCAAGCTGAAGGTGAGATGGCACAAAAGATCGAAGTTATATGGTTTAACAACTACCGCAGAGGATGTTGTAGTGCGGCGATAGTTCGTCTCCTTACTCCTGCACGGCTCTATTCGCAATGGCCTGCCTCTCTCTCTATTGTTCAAAGGGATAGAGTGCAGAGGAAAAACATCATTACAAGCAATCAGTTGCGATGATTAATCACCCCTAATCCCCGGGTAGAAATGCGAGATGATGTGTAAGATATTGGTTTCACAGTGAAATTAAAAATATTAGTCGCACCCGCAGGTTCGGTGGCTATTTTTTATTTTGCTGTGGAATCAAGAGCTTGCATAGCATACGTATTTCTATCTGGGGATTAGGGATCACGTTTAATTTCCATTGCCAGCAGTGTTGTTGTATATAGAACACACCCTATCGGGCATTAAATGCCCTTCTTCCAGAAAATTATATCGCTCGATACGCGATCTTTGAAGAACGCATGGTCATTTACAGGATCTGGCATACTAAAAAATCGCGTAACTACTACTCAGCGTATTCATCTTTTGCCTCGATTTGAGGAAAAATCTAAACACGCTGAGTAGTTGCAAAATCGCTAACCTGACAAAAACCACATCTTTTCCACCCGTGATGTGCCTCGAACCGGAAGGGAAAAAGATCATATTTACCAGGAAGTACCGTATCGAACAGATTGAGCGACAAGCCCAATCTGCTCGATGTCATAGACTATTTCGCAAAATAATCAGCCAGCGCTTCTGAGTCACCAATCAGCTCACCATTGATGAAGACCTGCGGCACCGTCTCTTTGCCAGTCATGGCTCGCAGGGTGCGCAGCTTGGCGTGAGAACCCAGCAGAATTTCTTCGTAGCGATGACCATTCTCTTCCAGCAGTGCTTTGGCTTTGGCGCAGAATGGGCAGCCGGACCGGCTGAACAAAGCGACATCTTGCGGCTTAACCGCATTCGGGTTGATGTAGTCCAGCAAGGTATCCGCATCGGAAACTTCAAACGGGTCGCCCGGCACTTCGGGTTCAATGAATTGTTTCTCTATGACCCCATCCTTGACCAGCATTGAGTAGCGCCATGAACGCATACCAAAACCTAGGTCTAACTTGTCCACCAACATGCCCATTTTTTTGGTAAATTCTCCATTACCATCGGGAATCAGAGTGATATTTTCTGCCTCTTGGTGCTCTTTCCAGGCGTCCATGACAAAGGCGTCGTTGACCGAGAGACAGACAATTTCATCGACACCGTTGGCTTGCAGCGTTTCGGCAAGTTCGTTGAAGCGCGGCAGGTGTGTTGCCGAGCAGGTGGGAGTGTAAGCGCCTGGCAGTGAGAACAACGCCACGGTTTTTCCGGCAAACAGCTGCTCACTGCTTAGGTCCACAAACTCATCATTTTGGCGTATTTTGAAGATAACGCTGGGAACCTTCTGACCCTCTTTGTTAGCTAACATTTCTTACTCCTTTGGATTAATTGGGTAACAACGTGGATAAGCATAGTTGAAGAATACAGATTGTTGAAATCGTTTATTTCTACTAAATTGATAGGCAACGACTATTAATCAGAGGCGGGTATAATGAACCTTCGTGAGTTGGAGTATCTGGTGGCACTGGACGAAGAGCGCCACTTTAATCGCGCCGCCCAGCGCTGTTTTGTGAGCCAACCGACCTTGAGTGGCCAGCTTAAAAAACTGGAGCAGTCACTGGGTATCCAGCTGGTGGAGCGCCATACTCGACAGGTATTAATGACTGATGCCGGCTTGGCGGTAGTCACACAGGCACGAAAGGTGTTGATGGCAGCGAGGGAGATCCGCGATATTGCAGAGAGTTTTCACGATATCATGGCGGGTGAGTTGCAAATGGGATTGATTCCAACCATTGCTCCCTATCTGCTGCCACAAATGATGTCCGATTTAGGCCAGCACTTTCCAGATTTAAAATTGTGGCTGCATGAGCACCAAACCCCACAACTACTTGAAATGCTTAAACGCGGTGAACTGGATCTGATTATTCAGGCGCTACCGATTGATCATCACGACTTTTGCGAGGTGACACTGTTCAGCGAGCCGTTCTATCTGGCCCTGCATCGGGATCACCCACTGACACAACAAGCCCAGGTTAGCCTGGATCAACTGCAAGGTCAGGATCTATTGCTGTTACAGGCGGGGCATTGTCTTCGAGAACATGTGTTGGATGTTTGTCTGTTGGCGGGCGCATTGGAAAACCAACACTTTCACGCCACCAGTCTGGAGACGCTACGACACATGGTGGGCGAAGGGATGGGGATGACATTGATGCCGGAGATGGCCATTCCGTCTCAATCGGAGAGACGTGACAATATTGTCTATCTGCCGTTTGTTGAACCCAGGCCGATGCGACGTATCGGCATGCTCTACCGCAAGGGGAGCTACCGGCAACCGGCCTTTGAGCAATTAGCTGAGGTCATTCAGCAGAAGAAGCACTAGGAGCCTGTCCGAGAATAGAGGTCGTAGCGAGAGAGTGTGATTTTTAGTTCATTTTTTCGACAATTTGAGGCGAATGGTTGTTCCCTTTAACGAGAATTGGCGTAAAAATGAGCAAAAAACACGCTTTCGCAGTAGGCCTATCTATTCTCGGACAGGCTCCTACAGGTATATTGACGGATCAGGGTTTTGCATCAAGGCATAGTCCGAAAGCAATGGTTGTTCCTTGCTAAGGGCTAAGACACAAAGTTGGCCGGCCCCTCACTGACGAGGGAAAGATTTGAGATTCAAGCCTTTGAAGAATATGGTGGCTATACCTAGATTCGAACTAGGGACCCCATCATTATGAGTGATGTGCTCTAACCAGCTGAGCTATATAGCCGTATTCAAGAGCGCGTATTCTCTATTTATCGCGCCGCTATGTCAATGCCTAAGCGAACAAAACCGATAATTTTTAGACATTAAAGCGAAAGTGCATCACATCGCCATCCTGCACAATATACTCTTTACCTTCCAGACGAAGTTTCCCCGCTTCTTTAGCACCTGCCTCACCATTAAGCTGAATAAAATCATCGTAAGCGGTCACTTCGGCGCGGATAAAACCCTTTTCAAAATCAGTGTGGATAACCCCTGCGGCTTGTGGGGCGGTGGCACCTATTTTTACCGTCCAGGCGCGTACTTCTTTAACACCTGCGGTAAAGTAGGTCTGCAGACCCAATAGGCTGTAGGCGGCACGGATCACACGATCCAGGCCGGGCTCTGCTATGCCCAGTTCTTCCAGGAATTCAGCCTTGTCTTCATCCTCAAGCTGGGAGAGTTCCGCTTCAATCGCTGCACAAACAGCAACTACCACTGCGCCCTCTTGTTCTGCCAGCTCAGCGACGCTATCCAGCAGAGGGTTATTTTCAAAGCCATCATCGGTGACATTGGCAATATACATGGTGGGTTTGATTGTCAGCAGGTGAAGATCACGCAGTAGTAGCTTCTCTTCAGGCTCTAATGGCAGCAGACGAACAAGGTGCCCTTCATCCAGCTGTACTTTTATTTTTTCAAAAACAGCAAGCTGTGCCTTGGCCTCTTTGTCACCGCTTCTGGCCAGTTTGGTGGCGCGCAATATCGCTTTATCAACCGTTTCCATATCGGCGAGTGCCAATTCGGTGTTGATGATTTCAATATCACTCAGTGGGTCAACTTTGCCCGCAACATGTACCACGTTGTCATCTTCAAAACAGCGAACGACGTGGGCAATTGCATCGGTTTCACGAATATTGGCCAGGAATTTATTGCCTAGCCCTTCACCTTTGGAGGCACCTTCCACCAGCCCAGCAATATCAACAAACTCAACCATGGTCGACAATACACGCTCTGGATTAACAATAGCGGCTAGCTTTTGTTCCCGCACATCGGGTACCGGAACAACCCCCACGTTGGGGTCAATGGTGCAGAACGGGTAGTTCGCTGCTTCAATTTCAGCGCTGGTTAATGCATTGAATAAGGTCGACTTTCCTACGTTGGGCAGGCCAACAATGCCGCATTTGATTCCCATGGTGTGGTTCCTGTCTCTAAGGCTTATAGCTGTGTAGATGATTCATCGCCTTCTCCATCTCACCCGGAATAATCAGGTGCAGTTGGCGTAAGACTTCATCAATGGCATATTCCATCAAACGAGCATCTTCAGGCTTTGGTTTGGATAAAACGTAGTGACTGACTTCACTGCTGTGTCCAGGGTGATCAATCCCTAAGCGAAGGCGCATAAATCCTTTGTCGCCCAGCTGGGCAATCATATCACGCAGGCCATTGTGACCACCGTGCCCTCCCCCTTTTTTCAGGCGGATTAAACCCGTTGCAATATCAAGCTCATCATGGACAACCAGAATGCTTTCAGGCGGGATTTTGTAAAAATGGGCCAGACTGGCAACTGCCTGGCCACTTCTGTTCATATAGGTGAGGGGTTTTATCAGCCAGATATCCTGGCCTTCGAGGTTAACTTTCGCGACCTCGCCATGAAATTTTCTTTCATGTTTGAACTGCGCCCCCTTACTGCGCGCCAGCTCATTTAAAAACCAAAAACCGACGTTGTGGCGCGTCGCTTCATATTGAGTACCGGGATTACCCAGGCCAGCAATGAGCTTTATTTGTGCCATAACGTCGGTTTCTGATTTTAGCGGTTTAACTCAGCTGATTATTCAGCCGGGGCTTCAGTTTCGCCTTCAGCCTCAGCCGCATCATCCACATTTTCCTCTTCTTCTGATCCGCCACCCTTAGCCTTGATGCTAACGATAGACTGGTCATGGCCTTCACCATGAGCCAGCTCAACCAAAGAAACACCCTCTGGCAACGTGACTTCAGAGAGGTGGATAGAACCACCAATTTCAAGTGCCGACATATCAACTTCGATAAATTCAGGCAGCGCTTTTGCCTTACAAGCGATGTTCAAGTTGCTGCATGCGTGAACAACCTGACCACCCTCTTTAACGCCCGGCGCACTCTCTTCATTAACGAAGTGTATCGGCACGTGCATGTGGATAATGTCATTATCACTGACACGCTGAAGGTCAAAATGCAAAATCGCATCACGTGCCGGGTGACGGTGCAGGTCTTTCAAAACAGCCTTGCACGCTTTACCGTCAACATTGATGGTCAAAATGTGTGAATAGAACGCTTCGTCCTGTAGCTTACGCGCCAGCACATTGTGTAAAATGCTGACAGATGTCGGCTCTTCCTTGCCACCGTAAATGATGCCAGGCACTAAGTTAGTCAAACGTAGGCGGCGGCTCGCTCCTTTCCCCAGGTCTGTACGTAGTGCGACATCCAGTGAAAAATCAACAGTACTCATTTGATGTATAACTCCATCGTTAGGTTAAAACACCATGACACAGCGCCATGGTTGTTATATCTCCTCCGCGACCAGATTCGATATCAGAGCTTCCTTAAAAACAAAAAAGACCCTCACCCCTTTTTGAGGGAGGGCCTTTTTACCACAAAGTTGTGGTTTAATCCATGAAAAGTGAGCTGACGGACTCTTCAGAACTTACCCGGCGGATGGTTTCCGCCAACAACTCGGAAATGGTCAGTTGGCGGATTCGATCACACTTGAGCGCTTCTGAATTTAACGGAATCGTATCCGTCACCACTAACTCATCCAGTGTGGAATTTTCAATATTCTGAACCGCAGGCCCAGAGAGCACCGGGTGGGTGATATAGGCGATAACTTGTGTCGCACCGCGCTCTTTCAATGCGTTAGCCGCCTGGCACAGAGTGCCTGCGGTATCGACCATGTCATCAACCAAAATACAGGTGCGACCTTCAACCTCACCGATGATATTCATTATTTTGGCTTCATTTGGCTTGGGGCGGCGTTTGTCGATGATCGCCAGATCGGAGTCATCTAATAGCTTCGCCATTGCCCGGGCGCGCACCACACCACCCACATCGGGGGAGACCACAACAATATCTTTGTAGTTTTGGCGCCAGATATCACCCAGCAAAATAGGTGAGGCGTAGATGTTATCCACCGGCACATCAAAAAAGCCCTGAATCTGGTCTGCATGCACATCAACCGTCAGCACACGATCCACACCGGCTGCTTGCAGCATATTGGCAACCAGCTTCGCGGTAATCGGCACGCGCACAGAACGCGGGCGTCGATCTTGGCGGGAGTAACCAAAATAGGGGATAACTGCAGTGACACGATAGGCCGAGGCGCGGCGAACCGCATCGGCAATCACCAACAGCTCCATCAAGTTGTCGTTTGTGGGTACACAGGTGGGTTGAACGATAAAAACATCTTTACCGCGAACATTATCGATGATCTCCACCATCACTTCGCCATCACTAAACTGGCCAACGGAGGCTTTACCAAGGGGGAGATCAAGATGTTCGACGACAGCGTCGGCCAATTGCGGGTTTGCATTCCCACTAAAGACAATCATCTGCTTGTCTGACACTGCTGTTTCCTCAGATGGGACTGAGAAAGCTCTGAACAAGTCATGACTGTTTTATGCCGACTTGCTCAGGGCTTTCTTAATAAAATGGCTGGGCTACCAGGATTCGAACCTGGGGATGCTGGGATCAAAACCCAGTGCCTTACCGCTTGGCGATAGCCCAATAATATAGTTGATTAGCAACCAGTTGCTGACCCGGTTGTTGATCGGATCCGCTGCATTTTAAACCATAACGGGGAAGAATTCATCCCCTTTGCAACAAATCCGCGCCACTTTTCAGGAGATTTTTTCAGCACCTGCTGTGCATCCTTTTCCGTGGCAAAACCGGCAAAAACACAAGCGCCGGTACCGGTCATCCTAGCGGGTGAAAACTCACCAAGCCACTCAATGGCTTTGCGGACCTCAGGGTAGTGCTTGCTTACCACTGGCTCACAAACATTGCTACCAGCACCCGCTAAGAAGTCGCGCATTTTGATAGAAGCACACTCCCTTGTCAACTCCAAATCATTAAAAACTTCAGCGGTAGAGACGTGAACCCCGGGAACCAGCACCAAGTACCACGGCTCTTCAGGCTCCACCGGGGTTAATTTTTCGCCAACACCTTCCGCCCAGGCTGCCCAGCCCCGCACAAAGACCGGCACGTCGGCCCCCAGCTGCAAACCCAGCGCCGACAGAGTATCTACACTCAAGTTTAAATTCCACAGATGATTCAATGCCACCAGTGTTGTTGCCGCATCCGAACTACCGCCACCCAGCCCACCACCCATAGGGAGTTTTTTATCGATACCGATATCTACGCCCTGATCACAGCCGCTGTGTTGTTGTAATAGTGTGGCCGCTCTCACCACCAGATCATCCGCCTCAGGGAGTCCCTCGACATCAGTTACTCGATGAATTTCACCATCTGCACGGCACTCAAACCACAGCTCATCACTGTGGTCGAGAAACTGAAACAACGTCTGCAACTCATGATAACCATCCGCACGGCGGCCAGTAATGTGTAAAAAGAGATTTATTTTGGCCGGAGCAGGCCAGCTTTCTCGCTTCATCATATTTTTTCAGGTTGTTGCCAGTGGTCAATCACCAACTTCACACCAAGCTGATAATTCTTTATTGCGATCTTGTCGGGCACATCAAGCTGTTGAAACAGGCGGTAACGACGATAATTCACCGACCAGCTACCCTGCTGTAGTGATTTGATACGGCCAAAGTCGTCAAACTCAAGTAGTGAACTGTTTTCAGTGGGATCCGGACGACCCAGCACCCAGTATCGCAGACTGGAGATCGGCACCCGCCACCCCAACTGCTCATACATCAACTGTTCTGCGCCATCATGACCAACCATCTCGCCCTCAGATGAGTTAAGCACTACCTGTTGCTGATCACCTGTCAGGTTGATTGCCCCCTGACCAAATGGCCCGCTGAATCTAATTTCATACGCCTCATCAAGCTGTTGCCACCACAGTGAACCACTCCACGAATCATCTGCAGTTCGAATCGCAATACGCCCTTCCAGCTGCCACGCGGTAATTTGCTGCAATGCGGCCTCCCGCTGCGGCCAGTTCAGATGTTGGGGTGCATAGGTCGGCACCGTCGAACAGCCACTTACGACCAGCAAGAGAAGTAGCGCAAGAAACAGCCGCTGCATTATTTATCCAGGCGCTCTATCGTTTCAGTCAATACCGCGTGATCCGGGTCGTTCTCTAGGGCTTTTTGCCAAACATGGCGAGCACGTTCATGCTCACCAAGCGCCCATAAAACTTCACCCAGATGAGCGGCAACCTCAACATCGAAGCTGATCTTCAGCGCCTGGAGCAGGTATTCACGAGCTTTCTCATGCTCGCCCATACGGAAATAGAGCCAGCCGATACTATCGGTAATTGCACCACTGCCTGGCTGTAGCTCCATGGCACGCTCCAGATAAGCCAGTGCCTCCTCTAACCGAACGCCTCGGTTGGCCAAATTATAACCCAATGCGTTGAGGGCACTGGCATTATCCTCATCCAGGCTTAAAACAGTGCGGAGATCCTGCTCCATGGCAACCAAATCGCCGGTTTTATCAAACATCATCGCGCGTGAGTAGTAGAGTGGAAGAGCATCAGTATCGATCTGCTGTTCCAGCCGTTTACTGTACAAGGTGATCGCCTGCTGGTAACGCTGGGCACGGTAGAGTATATCCCCGGTCACCAGCACAATATTTAACTGCGGGCTTTCATCCTCACTTTGCAAAGCCGCCAACACCTCAAGAGCCCCATCATAGTCACCCTGTTGAGAGATCAGAATGGCCTCTCTCAACCGTGCAGACAGTATAAATTGCCCACCATCAACACGGCGATACCACGTTAACGCCACTTCAGGTTGTTTATCAATCTCACCGATGCGGCCCAGTTGAAAGCGCGCATCATCGCGATGGGCCCCATGCTCAGCCAGTTGCGTCAGCTCTTCTACCGCCAGCTCTTTTTTGTCTAACTCCAGCGAAGCAATTGCATAAAGATAACGGCTTGCCTCATCATCTGGCTGTTGTTGCAAAATAATCTGATACTGCTGCCAAGCCGGTTCAATCTTTTGGCTACGTAGCAGCAAACGAGCCAACACCCGTCTCATATCAGCATCATCACTCATCGTCCCCGACAGATAACCTTCCAGCAACTGAATCGCCTCATCATTCCGTTTCAGCATTTGCAACAAACGACCTTGCAACATAATCGCGTTACGCCAGTCGGGAAGAATGGCTATCGCCCGTTCATTAGCCTGCAACGCCTCTTCAGGCTTGCCAAAGCGTGCCGCAAGGTGAGCATGAGCAAAATGGGCCTCTGCATTATCGGGTCGCGCCTTGGCAAGTTCGGCAACAACCTGCAAAGCAAGCTTTTGATTTGGCTGGCGGGAGAGCAGCTTGATCACTGCATTAAAATCAAACGTCTCAAAGTTAGCCAATAGATACTCTAGCTGTTCGAGTGCCGTGACCGCATCACCACGCTGGAGCTGAATCATCGCCAATGCCTGATGGGATGTCGATAGATCCGGTGCCAACTCAACCCAGAGCTCGGCAAGCTTACTCACTTTTTCCATATCAATATTACTGTTCATCGCTCCATAGCGCATCGCCTGTTCAACAATTTTCACATCACGTGTAGCGAAAGCAGCATCCATATACGCTTGGGCAGCGAGGATCGTGTCACCACGTTGAGCAGCAATTTCAGCGGTCATCAAACGAAACATCAGCTCGGGTGGAAAGGAAGCAGAAGTGGATTCCACATCAACAGGGGGCTTCGCTGATGGTGTGGGTTCCGATGGTGACTGGACTGTTTCTGTAGAAGCCTTCAACGGCACAGTCGCTGATGACCCCGGTTGATTAACCGTTGTACAGCCACTGACCGCTAAAAGGGTCAAGAAAAAACCAGCCTGTACCAGCGCTCTATTCATTAATGATCACTCCAAAATCACCGGGGTTTAACAGGGAATAAGGCTTATAGACCGTCAAGATAGCGGTATTGCTGCAAATATACCTGTTAAATCAGCCAAAGGGCACCTCTAAAAGAAGATAACTACCCCACCGAGCTTGCACCCTAATCCCCAGATAGAAACACGTATGCTACGCAATCTCTTGATTCCACAGCAAAATAAAAAATAGCCGCCGAACCAATGAGTGCGGCTGATATTTTTATATTTCACTGTAAAACCAATGCCTTACATATCATCTCGTGTTTCTACCTGGGGATTAGGGTTGTATTAAAGCCCCATACCATTACAATCCCTGTACTTTTTTATAATCTTTAATATTAGTATTTATGCCGATTGTAGCTTTTGGTATCAACCACAAAACAGCACCTGTCGATATCCGTGAAAAGGTCGCCTTTTCTCAGGAGCGCATGGACGAGGCCCTTAAGGATCTTGTCGCCTGCCCGGCGGTCAATGAAGCGGCGATCTTGTCGACCTGTAACCGCACTGAAATTTATTGTGGGCTGGAGCAGTTCAACGATGAACAGCTGATTAGCTGGCTGGCTAATTTTCATGGCCTGGAGGCGGATCAAATCCGCAGCTACACCTACATGCACCACGACAACAGCGCCGTGCAACACCTGTTCAGGGTCGCCAGTGGTCTTGATTCGCTGGTACTCGGTGAGCCACAAATTTTAGGGCAGATTAAAGACACCTTTGCCAAAGCCAACGAATGTGGCACCACCGCCCGCCTGTTGAGTCGCCTGTTTCAACACACCTTCAATGTTGCCAAGCAGGTGCGCACTGATACCGCGATCGGCTCCAGCCCCGTCTCCGTCGCCTTTGCTGCCGTTAGTCTGGCCAAACAGATCTTCAGCCATTTTGAAAGCCATACCGCGATGGTGATTGGTGCCGGTGAGACCATTGAACTGGTTGCCCGCCACCTGAAAGAGAACGGCCTGGGTCGCATTATTGTCGCCAACCGCACCGTTGAGCGCGCCCACACCATTGCCCAGCAGTTTGATGGCTATGCCATTGCACTGGAAGAGATTCCCGCCCACCTGGCCGAAGCCGACATCATCATCTCATCCACCGCCAGCCCACTACCGATTCTGGGTAAAGGCGCGGTAGAGAGTGCGATCAAGGCACGAAAACGCAAGCCGATGCTGATGGTCGACATCGCCGTTCCTCGTGATATTGAAGGCCAGGTGGGTGAGCTGGAAGATGTCTATCTCTACACAGTTGACGACCTTCAGGAGATCATCCAAGAGGGGCTGAAAAGCCGCCAGGAGGCTGCCCAACAAGCGGAAGAGATTATCGAAGTGCAAGTTACCCACTTCATGGGATGGCTGCGCTCATTAAGTTCGATCTCCATTATTCGCGAGTTCCGTGAATCGGCCATGACTATCCAGCAGAACGAACTCGAAAAAGCCACCGCAAAACTGCAAAGTGGTAGTGATGCCGAGCAAGTGCTCAAACAGCTGGCACACAGCTTAACCAACAAACTTATTCACGCCCCCACCAGCCAAATCCGGCAGGCCACCCACGATGGCAATCAAGAACTTCTCAGTGCAGCGTGTACCCTGTTTGAACTCAACAACCCCAAATAAAGCAGTCGTCCCGTGAAAACATCCATTTATAACAAACTTGAATACCTTGCCGAACGTCTTGAAGAGGTTGGTGCGCTACTCTCCGACCCCGGTGTGATTGGCAACCAAAATCGCTTTCGTACCCTCTCCCAAGAGTATGCGCAACTGGAACCGGTAATCCAGGTATTCAACCAATACAACAGCGTCGTCGGCGACATTGAATCCGCCAAACTGATGCTGAAGGATGACGATGCCGAGATGCGCGAAATGGCATCCGAAGAGCTGAAAGAGGGTGAAAAGAGCAAAGAGCAGTTACAACACCAACTGCAAATCCTGCTGCTGCCTACCGACCCCAGTGATAACAGCAATATTTTCCTTGAAATCAGAGCCGGTACTGGTGGTGACGAAGCAGCAATATTTTCAGGTGACCTGTTCCGCATGTATTCACGCTATGCGGAAAATATGGGCTGGCGCATTGAAATTATGAACCAGAATGAAGGTGAACACGGCGGCTTCAGAGAGATCATCGCCAAGGTCATCGGCCAGGGAGCCTACTCCAAACTGAAATTTGAATCCGGTGCCCACCGCGTACAGCGCGTGCCCGACACCGAATCACAAGGGCGCATCCACACCTCCGCCTGCACCGTTGCCATCATGCCCGAAGTGGATGAAGTGAACGCCATCGAAATCAACCCCGCTGATCTGAAGGTCGACACCTTCCGCGCCTCGGGTGCCGGGGGCCAGCACGTCAACAAAACCGACTCGGCCATCCGCATCACCCACCTGCCCACCGGCACCGTGGTCGAATGCCAGGATGAACGCTCCCAACACAAAAACCGCGCCCGCGCCATGTCGGTACTGCAAGCACGTATGCTCGCCGTCGAAAAAGAGAAACAACACGCCGAACAGTCAGAAAACCGTAAACTACAGGTGGGCAGCGGCGACCGATCAGAGCGCATTCGCACCTACAACTACCCCCAAGGCCGAGTCACCGACCACCGAATCAACCTGACCCTCTATAAACTTGACGAGATCATGAACGGTGGACTCACACAGGTCATCGGCCCACTAATCAACGAACACCAAGCGGAACAACTGGCCGCACTGAGTGATGAGCTGTAAATCAAACAGCCTCGGACAAACGGTAAGATGCGTTTTGCGCACCCAATAATCCCATCAGAGCCAAACCACCTGTTTCATATCGGGCATCATCGTCACTGTTAACGTGTTGTGGTGCATAGAATGCACCCTACCAGTGAGACTTCATCTCATGATCAATTTTCTCGGCCAAAAATATTTTTAATTTTTTTGTAGATGGCTTGAGGTTTGGCAAAATGGTGTTTTTTGACTGCACCCAGTCTATATGTTCTGTTGAGTCAGATTTTGACCAGAACTCTCTCTTCATCTTCTGTGCTGATAGACCACACTATTTTTATTCGTTTACCAACTGGCGCGCCAACATCTGACAATACTTCTCTAGCAAAGTCGGGAACGGCCATAAAGGAGGCAAGAAGACTTGATGTTGCTCTTTCTTCCCTTTTTGAATCTGCAACTGTGGGGATCAGGCGTGCATATTGCCCCGTAGCGAGACGTTCCGTAATTTCTAGCTCCATATTTATTCCCTCACCCTCTCATTGGATATTATTAAGCAATCTAACAGCCATGCTCAGCCGCGAGCTAATAAAGTGGCTGGCGTATTTTTCAGGCATTTTCTATTGCCTGTTTCATAGCCAAAAATGATACTTCTACAGCCTTTTTTGTTAAATCATCTGTAAGATTCATGTTCTCATCAAATTTTCTTTTGGCATAGGGAATGTTGATAGATCCTTCAACGACGACATTTGTATTCATTGCACTCAATATTAGAATCAGTGGGCTATGTGAACGCACACCTCCTAACCCGCTAGTAGAGACACTGGTTACAACTATCGGCTTTAAAATCAATGCATCTGAAGAGACTAACCAATCAAGTGTATTTTTCAAAGCTCCGGGTACTCCATGAGCATATTCAGGCGTGCTGATTATTACTCCATCGCATTTCCGCATCATCGTTATTAACGAGCAGACAGATTCAGGGAGATTGCTATCATTAATATCTGGGTCAAAAATAGGTATTTCTTTAATCTGATCATACACCGTCATAGACGCATCTTTCGGACAAAGTTTATTCATGGCGTGAAGCAATGCCAGGTTATAAGATCCCTCTCTAACGCTCCCGGATATAGCTAATAAATTCATACGGCGGATCTTCCTATTCACCAAAAACAATTAAAGTATGCTGCTATATTTTATGATTAGCCAAAAAATACTAAGGGATGTAGAAAAAATTAAAGTACCGTTATTGCACCGGATTTTTGTTCGCTCTGTCTAGGCAGGTATTGGGCGCATAGTGGGCTACGCAACGAATACTTGCCTAGACAGAGCGGGCAAAAAGACCAGTAAGAGCGGTATTTTAATGAATTCTACATCCCTAAA
>UOFP01000134.1_pt1 | contig 30432 bp, 32 predicted proteins | sample 1988921 | NCBI WGS metagenome assembly UOFP01 (sample SAMEA4712195, study PRJEB27164) | hydrothermal vent metagenome | biome: marine basaltic hydrothermal vent biome; feature: marine hydrothermal vent; material: mineral | place: Pacific Ocean | collected 2011-06-14/2011-07-23 | depth 1719 m | reverse complement strand
CTAAGGGATGTAGAATTCATTAAAATACCGCTCTTACTGGTCTTTTTGCCCGCTCTGTCTAGGCAAGTATTCGTTGCGTAGCCCACTATGCGCCCAATACCTGCCTAGACAGAGCGAACAAAAATCCAGCGCAATAACGGTACTTTAATTTTTTCTACATCCCTAAATACAGCGACTCCTGGGCAGGCGCTCTTGTTATCGGACAGCTTTCAGCATATGCCAACTATTTTTTAGTAACTACCCAGTGTATTCATCTTTTGCCTCATCTTTGGCCTCAACTTTTCGTTATTTTCGTACTCAATTCGGTTACATATGCCCTATATGCGCCCTCTTTGCGTGCGAAAATTCCTCAATTTGAGGCAAAACCTAAACACGCTGAGTAGTTACATTTTTTAACCTGCGTAAAAAATGATGACTTATTCAGATGCTCTTTCAATAAGGTAAAAGCCCTTCTCAGGTTACAGCATACAATGGTGATACGAATAATTATATGTAAGTTTCTTGGCATTCTTGAATGCTTGGATTATGCTTAACCCATGTATCATTTTAGCCGCATCTCGCATCGCTTGAGGTAGAATTGCTAGCAGGGCAGAATTGGTGGGGCTTATGATAGTGTTCATAAGTTAGATTTATTTTTAAAAGGGTAACAGGTAATGGCAACAGGAACAGTAAAGTGGTTTAACGAAACCAAAGGTTTTGGTTTTATTTCTCAAGATGATGGTGGTGACGATGTCTTTGTGCACTTTAGCGCAATTCAGTCTGAAGGTTTTAAAACGCTGCCTGAAGGTGCAAAGGTGAGCTACGACGTTCAAGATGGCCCCAAAGGCCCTCAGGCGAGTAACGTGGCTACACTGTGAGTTTTCCAAAAGGATGACTTAAGGAACCCTCTGAATCAAGTGTTTTGGTTGACTTGGTCAGACTTTCCCTAAAAAAGCCCCACTAAAGGGGCTTTTTTATTGCCGGCCATTAGTGCTTTATGACGGTTCGCAACAGTGAATGGGCAATATTCTTATCACTGAATTGCTCTTTGATCGGGGTATAGCCCGGGAGTGATATGCAAACCTCATGATTACGCCAGACGTTCGAAGAGAGGTAGAGGCCCACTACTTTTGGTTGTGAGTAGTAGCCATATTTGTAATCCAGCCCCAATACCAATGGCTTGTTGTTGCAGCCATCAACCATCACCTTTCCCTGCTTTAGAAGCTCACTGCTAATGGGGTTGTTATTGTCGTCAACAAATTTGATATGGATCAGTTGTCTGGCCTCCATGGCTTCAAAGGAGAGTCCCATTATCAATCGGTCACTTCCAGCATTCACAAGAGTTGGCATGACTAGAAGTAGTATCAGAAGGTAGTATTTTGGTTTCATGGCGAGGCTCCTTTTTAAAGACAATTCTTAGCTACTCCAGCGTGTTTATATTTTGCTTCAAATCGAGGCATTTTCGCACGGAAAGAGGGCACATATGCAACCGATTGAGTACGAAAATAACCACGAGTTGAGGCAAAAGATGAATACGCCGAGTAGTCACGATAACTCCACCATAACCCGAGCCCGACAGAATGGGAAATTACATTATTGTATCGCGCCAATAGGTTGTTTTAATGGGTGATAAAGTTATTCAAAAAGACAGAATAGGCTAAAGCTCACCAGCAGTATCATTTCGAGAATTTCGACCATGGCACCCGCTGTATCGCCTGTGGTGCCGTTAATCCGTTTCAACATCCATTGACGCAATAACAGGAATCCGATTAAAGCTGACAACAGTAAAATCAAGCCGTTTAACTTAAGTAACAGCACCACCAAGAGTGCCACACCCACTAACACAGACCAGGCGTGGCGGCGGGGCAGGTGGGTTGCTAATGACTCCCCCAATCCACTTTGGCGCACGTAGGGTGTGGTTAAGAATAAAACGAGTATAAAGCTACGGCTCAGCACGGGAATTATAATTAATCCTAAATATTGGGAATACTCCGTAAGATGTTGTAAAGACGCATATTTTGTTATTAATAATAATATGATGGCAGAGACCGCAGCCGGGCCACAATAGGGGTCTTTCATTATTTCCAGGGTGCGCTGTCGGTTACCATAACCGCCAATCCAGGCATCCGCACTGTCACCTAAGCCATCAAGGTGAAGGGCACCCGTAATGGCAACCCAAAGCACTAAAAGTAGTGCTGCAGTCACCTCGATGGTGGCAGAGATAAGAAGCCAGTTGAGGGCCGCTAGCACCAAACCGATAACAAGTCCGACGAGAGGGTAGTAGAGAAGTGAACGCCCCAGGTTGAATGGGGTTATCGCTTCCAGCTGGGGGGTTGGCAGGCGGGTGAGCAGCTGGAAGGCGATAATGAGTGGTGAAAGCATAAATTTCTACCAAAGGGCTAATCTATGGGTGCCCCTACAACTTACCCGAAACGGCGGCCTCATCGAATGTGGCCATCTGGTTGTGTAGATTGCACGCCAGTCTTAACAGTGGCAGCGCCGTTGCGGCACCACTGCCTTCACCCAGGCGCATTTGCAGATCGAGCAGTGGTTGTGCGTTCAGGGCCTTCATCAGTACGGTATGCCCAGGTTCTTGAGAGCGGTGGGAGTAAATCAACCAGGGTTCAATTTCAGGCTTGATGCGAATGGCCGCCAATGCGGCAGCCGAAGTGATGAAGCCATCAACCAGAACCGGTATTCCATGTTGTGCACAACTAATGTAAGCACCGACAATGGCAACCATTTCAAAGCCTGCAAAATATTGAAGTGCATCGAGTGCCGAGTTGACATTTTTTTGGTGGTGAGCCAATGCATTATCAATCACCTCTATTTTATGTTTGACACCATCAGCATCAAGGCCGGTACCTGGGCCAGCAAGGCTTTTTGCAGGAAGATTGAGCAGGAAGCAACTGAGAGCTGTGGCTGCACTGGTGTTGGCAATGCCCATTTCACCTGCAATAAAAAGCTGGGCATCAAATTCACTGGCATGAATGACAACAGAACGCCCAATATCCAGCGCTTGATTGCGTTGTTGTTCGCTCATTGCCGGATATTTTGAAAAATTAGCGGTGCCCGGTGCAATGCGGGCATCCATAACCCCTTTTAAAGGCTCTATTTCGCTGACGGTTCCGACATTAACCACCTCTAGGTGGGCGTGACTCTCCCGTGCCAAAACAGAAATAGCGGCACCACCCCGTGCAAAATTCCGTACCATTTCTGCTGTTACCGCTTGAGGAAAAGCCGATACACCTTCTTCTGCGATGCCATGGTCGCCTGCAAATACGGTAATATGAGCTCGCTCAAGGGTTGATCGCTTTACCCCCTGCATGCCTGCAAAACGAATAGCCAGTGTCTCTAACACACCGAGAGAGCCGGGTGGTTTTGTCAGTTGTTGCTGGTGAATTTCAGCTGCATGCATTGCAGATTGATCAATAGCGCGACAAGGAATTTCTAACCAAGCTGGAATCACAACGGATCTCCTTTCATAATCAACGGAAGACCCGCTGCGGTAAATACAACACGATCACACTGTTGCGCCAGAGATTGATGCAGCCGACCTGATTCATCAACAAATTGACGACTTAAACTGCCCATTGGAATAATGCCGAGACCCACTTCATTACTGACAAAAATGATGTCGCCCGGTAACTCTGCAACTGTTTTAAGAAGCGCCTCTCTGGCCAATTTGGTATCACGCGCATTACAGAGCAGGTTGCTCAGCCACAGCGTCAGACAGTCTACCAATAAACAGCGGTGGGATGTGGCCTGTTGTTGCAGTGTCTCAACTAATTCACAGGGCGATTCAATTGTTGTCCAGTGGGCTGGGCGCTGTTGCTGGTGGTCGTCAATGCGCTGTTGCATCTCTTTGTCGCTCGCGGTGGCGGTGGCGATGTAGATAACCTCTAAATTAGTTGCACTGGCAAGGCGTTCTGCCAAGGCACTTTTACCCGAACGTGCACCACCAAGAATCAGTTGTTTCATTGTGGCAGTATACCTCGCTTTGGTATAAAAAAGGGGATTATAGATTTTCCCCCTATAAGGCATTGTACACAGTGAAAATCACCTGGGCACGAGTCAATGACAACCTGGTTGGCTGGTTATGTAGCATGTTGATATTACTCACTCTTTTTTGAGTTTTTCTGTTAATTCGTTACACCGTTTTTTTGTGGAAAATGGTTGCGAATAAAGAACCTTTTCTGTACTATTCGGGCACACATTGTGTTTGAAATGGCCAGTGGGAAAGATCGGTAAATAAAGCTTGCATCACATACAACGGAATGTATAATGCACGCCAACACAATCGGGGCGTAGCGCAGTCTGGTAGCGCGCCTGCTTTGGGAGCAGGATGTCGGGAGTTCGAATCTCTCCGCCCCGACCAATTTTTCGAACAAACAATGCGCCCGTAGCTCATCTGGATAGAGCATCGGCCTTCTAAGCCGAGGGTAGCAGGTTCGAGTCCTGCCGGGCGCACCATATTCCGGTAGTTATCGTCATTATGGTGGGCGTAGCTCAGTTGGTAGAGTCCTGGATTGTGATTCCAGTTGTCGTGGGTTCGAGCCCCATCGTCCACCCCATATATTAAAGGCCTAGCGGTAAACGCCAGGCCTTTTTTATTGCCACTCGGTCTTAGGGATGTAGAATTCATTAAAATACCGCTCTTACTGGTCTTTTTGCCCGCTCTGTCTAGGCAAGTATTCGTTGCGTAGCCCACTATGCGCCCAATACCTGCCTAGACAGAGCGAACAAAAATCCGGTGCAATAACGGTACTTTAATTTTTTCTACATCCCTTATTGCTGCATCATGGTTGAGCGCATCAATCGTCGTTTGTACAGTATCTGGTATAATCCATCAATAATCATGTTTGTGCTTGGTGGAGCCTCTTTTGATATCCATATATAAGTGTCCTGTTTGTGACGATGCGCTCGATTTTCAGCAACGTCACTGGTGTTGTGTAAACAACCACCATTTTGATGTTGCGCGTGAAGGGTACGTCAACCTACTGCTGGCGCATCAAAAAAAGAGCAAACAGGCGGGCGATAGCAAGATGATGATTCAAAGTCGTCGTCAATTCCTTAACAACCACTACTATGACATCCTCCCTGAAAAATTATCTGAATTGCTAAGCATACATTCACTGCCTCGCCCTTTTTTATTGCTTGATGTGGGTTGCGGTGAAGGTTACTACAGTGGCTTTATCCATAAAAACCAACCTGAATGCCAAATATGGGGGGTTGATATCTCCAAGCCAGCAATTGCTGCTGCGGCTAAACGCTATTCTGATATTTCATTTTTTGTGGCCAGCAGTTATCGCCTGCCGGTTAACGATCAAGCGGTCGATGTTGTGGTTAAAAATTATGCCCCCGCTGATTCCAATGAGATTTTACGTGTATTAACACCCGGTGGCTTGTATATTTCAATAACACCGGGTGCATCACACTTGCTTGGCCTTAAACAGCTTATTTACGATACCCCCAAAAAGCATGATGAAGCAGAGGCTACGCCCAATGGATTTGAGCGGCTGGATCAGGTTGTTTTGCGTGGTTCGATCGAAATGGATAATAATCGGGATATTTCGAACCTTCTGGCCATGACACCTTATTTCTGGCAGTTAAGTGAGGCTCGACATCAGGCGATTGCAGCACTCACGGCGCTGAGCACTGAAATCAACTTTATCATCAACATTTACAGAAGGGATCCTCTAAAAATTAGAGATATTTAGAGATGCCAAGAAAAGTATCAGGAGTATAAATTATGCCCTCATTCGACATTGTTTCAGAGGTGGATATGCATGAGATGACTAATGCGGTCGACCAAGCCAGCCGTGAAGTGACTACCCGTTTTGATTTTCGTGGTGTTGATGCACGCTTTGAATTAAAGGGGGAGGTGATTACCCTGTTTGCAGATGTTGACTTTCAACTTAAACAGCTGCTTGATATTTTGTATAATAAAATGACCAAGCGTAATGTTGATATTGGTTATCTGGATACCGGTAAGGTTGAAGGTGTAGGTAAACAGGTGCGCCAACGCTTGAATTTAAAGCAGGGCATTGATTCAGTAACCGCGAAAAAAATAGTTAAGATGATCAAGGATAAAAAGCTTAAAGTACAAGCTCAGATTCAAGGTGAACAAGTGCGGGTAACCGGGAAAAAACGAGATGACCTTCAAAGTGTGATCACTTTTTTACGTGCTGAAAATACCGGTGTACCGCTACAATTCAATAACTTTCGAGACTAGTACATTAAGATGGCTGACATGGACGAATACAACCTCGAGCATAATCCTTCGGCAGACGCATCTAGCGAGCCTTCTGCTTTTGTTGAAAAAATGGAGGTAGCACGCCTTGCCCGCCCATGCCCCTCATTTGTGGATATGAGAGGTAAAGTGGCGGGTATCTGCAAGTCATATCAATATGGCGACCGTATATTTCACATGGACTCAGCCTCGCAAATTATTTTTGAGCGTCGCCTGAAAGAAAATCATGGTGTGTTCACCCAGGGTGCTTACGAAGAGATTACTAATGGTGAGCATACACTAAGGCATATCCGCCAAAAACGGGAACAGGCCCAGAGAGCACGCGCTGAAGAGGGTAAAGCAAAATCAAATATCGATATTATTGATTTTGGATTTTACCGTAAACGAGAGCAAGAGCGCTATGAGCTGGTGACTCACTTGGTGGTTTTTACCGATGAAAACACCTATTACGGCACAACCAAAGATATTTCTGATAATGGTCTGTTGGTGTTGATTCCACTTAACTATACCGTTAAAAGTGGCAATACTGTGTACCTGTCATTTTATGATGAACGCAATGAATACATTACCGACGAAGATCTTCAAAAATTACACAAAATCCCTTATGAAATCAGGCGCACCATTGAAAAAACGGACCGCCTGGCGTTGGCATTGCAACGTAAAATCAATGACGATGACGACGCCAATCTCGCCTACCTGAGAGAGGCCATGGAGGAGAGAAAAAGCCGCCTGCGGACAGATACCAAAGGTGTCGTGTCTAACCGAAGCACTGAAGTTTTTGAACGCTATTACGCCGATAGTGCTGTTTCAATGTCACTCTTTTATGGCTATGGTCGGGGGGAGTCTCAACTTTTAGGGGTAGGGCACTCTGCGGGTAACAAAGGATTGCACAATTTTTTCAAAACAAGCAATGGCCAGTACGATTATTCAGTATTCAATGATTCCCGTTGGCTGCCCCCGATCATTGCCCGCTCCCTTGAACGAAATTCAGCCACCAGTTGTATCGTCACTGTCTTTCGATTTAAAGATCAGCAGAGCAAATCATGGCATATCATCAGTAGCGACCAGTTACCGTCAATAAAGTTATTTACACTGTTATGGGCTTATCTTGAAAACAATGCAGAGCATCGTACCTTCCGATTAACGCTTAACCCAGCTCAAGAGGTTCCTGATGAGCAAATGCAGGAAATTCTCTCGCCTATGCTGCAGTATTTTCCAGAGGAGATTGGGGCGATTGACAGCATCATCTCCTCAGTTAAAGCCGTTGGTACACTACTGGATTTGACCGACAGTTTACAATTGGCAATCAAACAGCGTGGGGCACATCACCTTGATTCACAGTCGCTCGACCAGGCGATTAAGAGTCAATTGCCGGATGATCTTTTAACCTCGCTCCCCCGCTCAATCAAACAACCAAAGCAGGTATTATTTGGTTATCATCAGCAGCGAAAAGAAGAGCGCTATGTGATTGAGTTGAAATTGGAGCTGATCTGTTTTGATGACACTTTTCGGGCCACCTCCTTAGATTTTTCTACCCGGGGGCTACGTGTTCATCTTGAGAATGATGAATCAGATATTTTCTATAAAGGGCAAGAGGTGGCGATCTGTTTTACCTCCTTGTTGGCATCCGCTTCAATAAACCTGAAAAAAGTGAGCTACAAGGTTGTCAAGATCCTTGAGGATGAAAACCAGCTGGCATTGGTAAGAGCCTCAAACAACCGCGAGGATACGCTGATTGATGATTTTTTTAATAGCCTCATCTCTCGCAATAAAGATGTTTTGGATGTTGACGCTGGTGATATTAGTGATGAAATTCTGGGTGCACTCTATGAAAACTTGATGGTAGCAGACCTCCAGTCAGTGCCTCTCTTCCTGGCCAAGGGCGAGACGGGGGAGATGAATATTGCCCATGTGGGAATAACCATGCAAGGGAATGAATTGCTTGATTACCTTAAAAACAGCAAAAAACAACTTGAACTGGGGTTTATCGATAACCCGGATGTTTTAGGGCAATTGATGCGCCTGCTCAAATCGAGTGATGAAGGACAAGCGGAAGTGATGATTCTAAGCTATCGATCTGCGATGAGTGATGAATTGATCACCATTCCTGACTATGAAATTAATGATAGGGAAGATCGGGTCGAGTTTATTCGTCAAATGGTACGCAATAAAAATTATCGAATACTACAATTGTCGATTAGTGGGCTGCCGCATTACACCGATGAGGATGAGAGAAGAATTCTTGCACCAATCTACAGCCAGTCAATGTCACATGCTAAACGGCTGAAATTGAAACTCAACCGCCTGTGGGCAATCGGTGAGATTAATGATATTACCCGTGAGTATCTATTGGCGCTGCGCAGTCCATCACTAGAAGGCACCTTGGGGCGGGTTAAATCGCCCGGGGAAAAGTGGTAATCGACTCTTCACGCCTCTCTTCGGTTCGCTCGCTCTTTTTCTCATCGGATATCCGCCGTACCAAATCATAATAGTTGCGAATATTGCGCACATACATCACTGGTTCATGTCCTCGGGCATAGCCATAACGAGTTTTTTGATACCACTTTTTCTGACGTAGCAGTGGCAGGCTCTCTTTAACATCTACCCACTTGTCGGGGTCAAACCCCCGTCGCCGAGTAATGGTACGAGCATCTTTAAGATGCCCAAATCCAACATTGTATGCCGCGATGGCCATCCACGTTCTATCCGGCTCTTGAATACGCTGAGGCACTCGTTTTATCAGTGATTTCAGGTAACGGGCACCGCCGTTAATACTCTGCTCAGGATCAATACGATTACGAATACCGAGCTGTCTCGCGGTGGTTAAGGTCAACATCATCAAACCCCTCACACCGGTCGGCGAAATAGCCTTTGGGTTCCAGTGGGACTCCTGATAAGACATGGCAGCAAGCAGACGCCAGTCCAGACCATTTTGCTCAGCTGCCTCTTCAAATAGCGCCTGATATGTGACTAATCGCTGATAGTAGTGGGTCTTGAATTTCCGTGTTCCCACATAATCGAATGTCTTTGTGTGACCATAATAACGCTCTAACAACTGCTCCAGCTCACCAGAATCCAATAGTGCAGCGAAAAATTGTACCGTCTCGTTATACAGAGTGTCATCATCACCAAGCGGAAAAGCCCAGGCTATGGGTTCCGGCTTATTAATATCGAATGCAACACGAAGCTCTGGGTAAAAACGTTGGCTGAGTGCAACTTCATTGGAATCTGCCACGGTATAATCGATCATTCGATCCCACACAAAGGTCAATAACTCCTCAGACTCCATTTCACTGCTTTCACGCCAGCGAAGGGCAGGGTGTTGCTGTTGTAATTTCACTAATTGTTCAACATGGCTACTGCCACTGACAACCTCAATATCACCATCGATAATATCGGCAATACCCTTGGGCCTGGCATTGCCATAACGGTAAATCAACTGTTGGGTAATCTGCTGGTAACTGGGGCCAAAACGAACCACTTTTTGGCGCACGTCGGTCACAGAAAGACCGGCCGCCGCAAAGTGAGCGTCACCACGAGCAATCATGGGAATAACATCTGAAAAGAAAGGCGGTACAATGATTTTAAGTTTAACGCCTAATCGGTCAGCAAAGCGTTTCGCAAGCTCATACTCAAGCCCTGCGGGTTGACCATCCGGCCCTTGGTAATAGGTGGTTGATCCTGGGCGAGTAATGACAACGATTTCACCATCAGATTTTATTTTTGCCAATAGCGAAGGTTCAGGGAAAAAGTTGCAGCCTGGCAAAGACAATATCACCACAAAAATAGACAAAACAAGTGAGCAACGCATAGTATTATTAGCGACAATCAATACCACCACTAAAACAAAACCTTTTTTATGCTAAGGTTTCGTCTGTGAAGGGTGAAAAATACAATCCTTGAGTTTATTGCCATAGCTTCTAGACTTGCTATCTCTTATGTTAAGCGGATAATAAACATCTTGCCCAGTGATACTGAAGTAACGACTATGATAAAACGACCCGCAATAATAACCGCACTAATGCTCTTTTTTGTGAGTAGTGCAGGCTTGTCTGCAACTCAACAAGAGAAAGGCGTTGAGCGTATCACATTACAGAAAACGGATGTGATTGGTAGTCAAGAATTACCACGTATTGTCTCTATCATATCATGGAAAAAAACCAGACCCACAGATCTTCCGCTGCTACATAAACAACTGGAAGTGGACTTCAATCCAATTGATGAAAAAGAGTTTTCTCGTGAAGTTGCCTATCGTCAACAGATGATAGGGCAATCGGGCTTAAATGGTATTGAAAATCACTAGTGTCCGGTTTAAATTTTCACATCTAAACTCAGTATAACCTATTATTTTAAATGACAAAGTACATGTCATACAGTCGTATGGCGGACACTGAAGGCGGACTGGGGCAATGCCTACTCACTCAGAATAATCGGCACGGAAATTTAAGCCCGATTGCCCTGACCATACCCGCGGCACTGGCTGAGAACACGCTGTTCTTTGTGCGCTTACAATGTTTACTCCTTGGCAATCCGCTTATCAACAGTACCTTTGCTTGAGAGTATATCCATTACCGAGGTCAGCGCACGCTCCATAATCGGCACAGTATTTAAAATTCGCACGTCCCAGCTACGTAACATGGCTGCTAATTCGTTTTCATCACAACGTCGTATAATTTCATGACGCCAGTTTTCAAAAATGAGCTGTCCATCAACTTCACCACGCCAAATTAGTCTTGCCTTAAGCAGGTTTTCGCCATCATCACTAAACTCAACCCAATCCCCCACGCCCATTGCGGCAACTTGTTCATCATAATAATCTTCGGGGCGACCGGCGGCCTTGGTGGTGACATCATCAAACACTGGAGAATCGCCCTCCAAGCTATCAAACTCAGGATCACTATTTTCGGCAGAGGCATTCTTCATTTGGCTGTAGATTCCGCTCTCATCAAGAATAATCTCTTCATGTTCAATCTGTTGCAGTTCGTGCAATATTTTTCGATGCAATGGATCTGTAATCTCATCTTCAGGTTCTTCTGGTTTCGAAGCAGCCTCTACCTCAGGGTTTTCTCCGCGTAGCGCACCAATATGATAATTACCAAGTTCATCAAACAGGGCATCAATTTTACTTTTATCCCAACGGGTCTGCGCTAAACTTTCACCCAGCATTCTCACCAAGTGTGGAATCATGCTTGCCAGATAATTTCGCTCTTCCTTGGAAACTTTTGGTGTAACCGACCACAGCAGATCTTCCGTCAGTTGCAGGTGTATCTTCCACCCATGGCCATCGACACCCTCTTCCAGGTAAGTATTAATCATCAAATCACGCCAGACTTCATCCATGAAATTTTGAAGCAGATCAGGCAAAGCGTGTTCAGGCATACAGGAGGCGATTATTTCATCGACAATTTTAATATCCCGGGCACGTTGTTCCTGAAGCTCAGCCTCACGTAACTCTTCATGCTGTGGCTCAATATAGGCTTTTTGCTCATCAAGCATGAAATGGCGAAACTGATCCAAAACATCCGAAAGTAGTGACAGGTCGTCACTGAATTCATTCACAATACGATTAACCAGAGACTCAATTTTCCCCTCAACTTTTGTACTATCGCCAACAAACGAGGCTTGGGTAAATTCATTCAACAGTTCTCTCGCCGGGTGTCGCTTGTCACTAAAAATTTTCTTGTCGAGAATAGCCACCTTTAGCATCGGAATTTGTAACCGAGCGATAATCGACTTCAAATGATCAGAGAGCTCCTTGTCCTCATAAATGAAATCAAAAATCATTTCAATCAGTTCAATCGCATTCCTCTCCTGCTCACCAATCGCACTACCCGGTAGCATATCAGGCAGACGTTGAAGGGCCGCCAGCAATGAATCATCCAGGGGAAGACCTTGCCCACCCTTAGGTTGTAACTGACTCAAAGCAGTAATAATGTCTCCAGACAAGTAGGTGACTGGCCCGGTAGGAAAACTACCTCCGCGACCAGCCCCACCATGAGACACACCACTCCCTGTACTCACTTCTTCACGGTTAAGCAAACCACACAATTGGTCAAACGAAGTCTCTTCAGTTGTCGCGATTTGAGGCGAACTCTCTTCTTTTTTCAGCGCATTTAAAGTTGGAATAGAATCAGGAAATACGCCCTGTTTAATCAGTAGTTGATTAACTTGGTCATACATTCCCTGCAAACCACTCATCACATGTTTGTCCAGCAGCTTATACAGGATCAACTTCACTTTGAGGGGTATGTCAAAGACACTGCACGCCGACTGAAAGGCTTCCGTAATAACACGAGGGGAGAGCGGTTGCTGCTCTGGCTCCAGCGTCTCACCACCCAATAAATAAGCATAGCGATATGCCAGCTCGGCCAGTGAACGGGAGAAGTGGTGCTGCGCCTTGTTTATCAGAGCTGAAATGGCAATTTGCTCTTCCAAGTCATCCGTCTCAACCAGAGAGAGTGCTGATTCCGAGTCTAGGGCTGATTTAATCGATACCACACCATCATGCTGAAGGCAGTCGCAACAAGATTGATAACCGTTAACAAAGTTTTCGGTATAGGCACTGACAAATGCCTCGCGGCGGAGGCGTACTTCACGCATTGCATCGAAATAAAGAGATTGAACCGTATTATTTTCTGCCTTTTGAGCAAGCTCAAACAGAGCATCATCCAGCTGATCATACAGCTTGCGAATCAGTTCCAATAGCGGTGGTTGCGCCGTGGTACGACACTGAACCAGCAACTCTGCGCGCAACTTTGAATCCTCGCTTTGTCTAACTGCCAAGTGCAATGGCTGTTTTGATGTGCTCATCACCATATACCCAACTCCAAATACTTCTATTAGTTGTCGGATCACAAGCTCGAGCCATTAACTCTCTATTACAAAAAATGTCGAATACTTCACACAATTTTAAAGGGGCTTTTGGTGGCCGAAGGAAGCTATTGGATTAATCACGCCGCCAGGTGGTACCTTCCCCACTATCTTCCAAAATAATGCCCTGTGCCTTTAACTCATCACGAATGCGGTCACTCTCTGCCCACTCCTTATTTTTTCGCACATCCAGACGCTGCTGAATCAGCTGTTCAATCTGCTCATTACTGATGCCTTCGCCACCCAAACCACTTTGAAGGAATACCTCTGGCTCACGTTGCAGAATGCCCAACATGTCGGCTAACTGCTTAAGCTGTGATGCTCTCACAATTGCCGCCGCCATATCACTGTTGCGAGCTTTATTCACCTCACTGGCCAATTCAAACAACACCGCCATTGCCGCTGGGGTATTAAAATCGTCATTCATCGCGGCAAAAAACTTATCTACCCACTCACCGGTCAGTTCAACATCAGGGTTGGTATCAATGCCACGCAACGCGGTATAGAGTGTGGTCAGTACATTTTTTGCTTCATCCAGATTACCATCCGAATAATTCAGCGGACTGCGGTAGTGGCTGTTGATAATGAAGCCACGCACCACTTCAGCGTCGTAAACCTTGAGCACTTCACGGATGGTGAAAAAGTTATCCAATGATTTCGACATCTTCTCTTCGTTGATCCGCACAAAACCATTGTGCATCCAGACATTGGCAAACTTTTCACCGGTTGCCGCTTCAGCTTGTGCGATTTCATTTTCATGGTGTGGAAATTGAAGATCCAGACCACCGCCATGAATATCAAAGTGATTACCCAGGCAGCAGGTGGCCATGGCTGAACACTCAATATGCCAACCAGGGCGCCCCTCACCCCAGGGTGATTGCCAACTAGGCTCTTCTGGTTTTGCTGACTTCCAGAGCACGAAATCCACCGGGTCATCCTTGGCCTCATCCACCGCCACACGTTCACCGGCGCGCAAATCTTCCAGATGTTTGCCGGAGAGCTGACCGTAATTTTCAAACTTTGAGACATCGTAGTAAACATCACCCTTATCTGCCGCATAGGCCATGCCGCTATCCACAAGGGTCTGGATCATATCCAGAATCTCTTGCATGTAATGGGTTGCACGGGGCTCCTGATCGGGTGGCAGAATACCCAACGCCGCTTCATCAACCTTCATTTCAGCAATAAAACGTTCGGTGAGTGTGACAAAAGATTCGCCATTTTCGTTGGCGCGTTTGATGATTTTGTCATCAATATCAGTCACATTGCGAATATAGGTAACAGCCTCTTTACCGTAGAGATGGCATAGGTAACGATAGACCACATCAAACACCACCATCACCCGTGCATGCCCAATATGGCAGTAATCATAGACGGTCATACCACAAACATAGAGCCTGACGTTTTTGGGATCAATCGGTTGAAAGGTCTCTTTTTGGCGACTCAGATTATTGTGTATTTGCAGCATCTGGGAGAAATTCCTTAAAACGTGAGACTCGGCTTTTGTATCGAGCCTAAAAGCTTTATATTATGCCCTACTTATTAATTAGGATGTAGCGATGAAACGATTAATTTCAGCCATTCTGGCATCAAGCCTGTTCATTTTTGGTTCGGCGATGGCCGCAGAGAACCCCCGGGTTAAAATAGAGACCAATCTGGGTGATATCGTTCTAGAGTTAAATGCACAGAAGGCACCTAAAACAGTTGAAAATTTCTTACGTTACGTTGAAGAGGGGCACTACCAGGGCACCATTTTTCACCGGGTGATTGCCAATTTTATGATCCAGGGTGGCGGTTACACCACCGACTACAGCAAAAAACCGACCCACGATGCAGTCGAAAACGAAGCCTTTAATGGCCTGCGCAATGAGCGTGGCTCTATTGCCATGGCACGTACGGGTGACCCTCATTCAGCCACCGCACAATTTTTCATCAATGTTCTCGATAATGGTTCACTCAACTACCGAAGCAAAACACCACGTGGTTGGGGTTATACGGTATTCGGCAAAGTGGTTGAAGGGATGGATACGGTGGACAAAATCCGCGACGTTCCCACCGGCCGTGGTGGCCCCTTCCGTAGCGATGCGCCACAGAGCAAAGTAATTATCGAAAATGTCACCTTATTAAATAAAGCAGGTAAAGATCATGATTAAAATCAACACCAACAAAGGCACCATCACACTGGAACTGGATGCGGAAAAAGCCCCTAAGACTGTCGCAAACTTTATTGCCTATGCTAAAGATGGCTTTTATGATGGCACCATTTTTCACCGTGTCATCAAGGGCTTTATGGTGCAGGGTGGTGGCATGGAGCCTGGTATGGCTCAGAAGCAAGGCAATGACACCATTGAAAACGAAGCCGATAATGGCCTAACAAATGAGATTGGCACTGTCGCCATGGCGCGTACCCCAGACCCACATTCGGCCAGCTCACAGTTTTTCATTAATATGGCAAACAACAGCTTCCTCAATTTCAGCTCAGCCACCGCTGATGGTTTTGGCTACTGTGTATTTGGTAAGGTTGTTGATGGCATGGACGTTGTCTCTGAAATTGAGGGTGTTGAAACAGGCACAATAGCGGGTCACCAAAATGTACCCGTTGATGAGGTGATTATTGAAAGTGTTGACGTTATTGAGTAGTCCGATTTAATGAGTGATTACTTCATCGCAGACCTTCATTTGGGGCCACAACAGCCCCATCTGACTAAAATATTCCTTCGCTTCCTTAACAACCGAGCGCATCACGCCAGTCGACTCTTCATTCTGGGTGATCTTTTTGAATATTGGCTGGGTGATGATGCCATCCCCCCCCATTATCAACCAGTCATCGATGCGCTGAACAAACTCGGCTCACACGGTGTAAAGGTTTTTTTTATGCACGGCAACCGCGACTTTTTGGTGGGGGAACAGTTTGCCAGACTAACCGGGGTCACCCTTCTGGATGACCCTTGCGTGGTCAAGATAGCAGGTGAGACCACACTGCTTAGCCACGGTGATATTTTTTGCAGTGATGACACTGGCTATCAAGAATTCCGCAAACTCTCCCGAGAGCCTCAATGGCAAGCTGAGTTTCTCGAAAAACCGATTGAAAAGCGGGAAATATTTGCAGAAAAAGCACGCAATACCAGCCGTGATGCTACCAGCAACAAGAGTGAATCAATCATGGATGTTAACCTGCAAACAGTAACTAAGAGCATGCAAACACACCACGCCAGCCGCTTGATTCACGGCCACACCCACCGCCCCGGACAACACACGTTTATGGTGGATAACAACAGCTGCCAGCGAATTGTGTTAGCAGACTGGAGAGAGAGTGGCCACCTGCTCATCTGCAACGACCGCCACTGTACCTCGGAGGTGTTTAAATAATTGGAGTCGAGTTGTGGAGGGCCGACTACCCGATTATCTTTTTTATCTGCTAACAATCCAATCAACCACTTTTTTCATCTGAACTGTCAAAGCAACCATTAAGGGATGTAGAATTCATTAAAATACCGCTCTTACTGGTCTTTTTGCCCGCTCTGTCTAGGCAAGTATTCGTTGCGTAGCCCACTATGCGCCCAATACCTGCCTAGACAGAGCGAACAAAAATCCGGTGCAATAACGGTACTTTAATTTTTTCTACATCCCTAAGGATTTTTCGTAACTCCTTATCGTTGCAATATATGCTGAAATAATCACATCACCTTCGCTGATCGTCACGGCGATCAGCGAGGGATACAGCCAAATCCTGGCGCGATGCTTTTAACGCATCGTTGATGATTTCGGGTAGTTGTTCGGTGATTTGCTGCTGCAGTGTGGTGGCAATCTGCTGTTCTGCTTCCTGCATGATGGCGGGTAATAGCTCATTGATTTTTTGAGCCAGCAAGTGGCTGATCTGCTCAGGGAGTTGACCGTGAGAGGGAGGGGTTGCCGGGAGGTCGGACCCTTCAAATAACTGCCTCTGCAATTCATCTTGATCGACGGATTCAATTAATACGGGAACGCTGATCTCAGCACGCTCTTTGAACGGGTGGTCTATCGGTTCTTGCATCACCGGGAGGTTTTCTGGGCTGTCATTCATTGGCGTCGCCTACAGGGTTATATCGTGGCTGTTCAGTGGATAGCCTCGGTCACGATAAAAACGAAATCGTTCACGCGCCTGCTGTTTTCTGTTTTCATCACCATCAACTATTTCGGCTACCCGTGTGAAACGGCTAAAGAAGAGTGGTACCCGATCTGCCAGGTTAACTAACACATCAAATTCTAGCGGTGGTTCATGATTATGCCCAATCATTACCTGGGCTTGCTCATCGTTTTCGGTTAGTTGGCAGTGAGGAATAAAACTGCTCTCTTTGAAGCACCATAACAGATCGTCTATTTGCTGTGATTGCTGTTGATCTGTGGTGTGTATGTAGACGTAGTGACCTTTCTGATAGGCCTTTTCAACCAGCCGACAGGTGAGCAGTGCCAAGCCCTGATCGAGCTGGTTTTTTAATATATAGAAATCAATTCGGGTCATAACGGTGTGTCACTTGCTATTTATAGTCTTGGCAAGGTCGATTAAATATTGCATCAGCAGGGGTACCGGGCGGCCTGTTGCTCCTTTTTTGGCACCGCTGATCCACGCTGTACCGGCAATGTCCAGGTGGGCCCAGTGATACTCTTCGGTAAACCGCGACAGGAAGCAGGCGGCGGTAATGGTACCGGCTTCACGGCCACCAATGTTCTGCATATCCGCAAATGGGCTCTTGAGTTGTTCCTGATATTCATCCCAGATTGGCAGTTGCCAGGCGCGGTCACCGCATTTTTGACCCGCATCCAGCAGTGCATCAGCCAGTGGTTGGTTGTTGGACATGAGTCCAGATGCCTGCCCACCCAGGGCGATAATACAGGCACCGGTCAGGGTGGCAATGTCGATCACAATCGCGGGTTTGAATTTGGCGGTGTAGGTGAGGGCATCGCAGAGAATCAAGCGCCCTTCAGCATCGGTATTCAATATTTCAATGGTTTGTCCTGACATGGAGGTGACAATATCGCCGGGTTTATTGGCATCGCCATCGGGCATGTTTTCACTGCTTGGAATCACCGCGACGATGTTGATCGGTAGTTTTAATTCAGCTGCCGCTTGAATGGCACCAAAGACACTGGCACCACCGCACATATCATATTTCATCTCATCCATTTGTGGCCCGGGCTTAAGCGAAATACCTCCTGAGTCGAAGGTCAGCCCTTTACCCACCAGTGCAATGGGTTGATCTCCTTTTTTACCCCCCTGGTATTGCATGACGATCAGCTTTGCTGGCTGGCGACTGCCGCGGGAAACAGAGAGTAATGAGCCCATGCCAAGCGTTTCCATCTCTGCTTCATCTAAAATATGAGTCTTGATGTTGCTGAATGTTTGATCCAGCTGTTCGGCCTGTTCAGCCAGATAACTGGGCGTACAGAGGCTTCCCGGCAGATTGCTGAGATCTTTCGCCAGTGTGACGCCCCGGGCGGTTGCGACACCTTGGGCAACTGCCATTTTATCCGTGGTTGAGATACGGATGTCTTTTAATGCCACCGCTGGGCTCTTTTTACGCTTGAATTGGTCAAGAGTGTAAAGTGCCGCATCACTCACCTCAACCTGCTGGCGAATAGCCCAACCGGCCTCTTTGTTGACTACAGCAACCTCACTGAGGAAGTAGTACGCTTCCGTCGCCGGACTCTCTTTGAGAACCGTTATCGCGGCGGTGATGCCATCGATAAACTGCTTGGCGGAAGTTTCGCCTTTTTTCCCCATACCAATCAGCAGAACACGCTCCGCTTTAACGCCGTGTAGCCCGGTGAGTAACAGGCTTTTACCGGCGTGACCATTGGCATCACCCCGGGCGATTAATTTTGTAATATAACCGTTACATGCGTTGTCGATGGTTTTAGCGCTGGTGGATAGTTGATTTTCTTCAAACAACGCCATCACAATACAGCCGGTTTTGATGCTGTCGGGCTGGGCAATTTTAGCCTGGAATTTCATAACAATCCTTTTTTATCTCTTTTGGAATAGAGCGCATTTTGACAGTTTTGTGGTTTAATGGGGGCAAGATTACCATACTGTGGTCTTACTTTCGGTTTTTGTTAAACGAGTCCTGTTTTGATCATCAAACGTTATCTTTGGAAAGAGTTACTGTTTACCTTTGCTGCGGTATTTCTGGTGCTAGTGCTGATTATGGCCGGGCATACGTTTGTGCGCTATATGGGGTTTGTGGCTGAGGGGCGTGTCTCTGTTGATATGGTGCTGCAGCTTTTTGGGATTAAACTGGTCAAGGCGATGGGGCAGTTGTTGCCCTTTGCCTGGTTTATCTCGGTTATGCTGACATTTGGTCGTCTCTATAAAGATAATGAGATGACCATTTTTTCCGCTGTTGGCTTGCCGAGTATCGGGGTGTTGCGCTTGGTGATGGGGCCAACACTGCTGTGTGCGGCACTGGTTGCACTGTTCACCTTCTACCTTGATCCGCTTAATCAGGCATATTACTACAAACTAACCGATCAGGCTGCTGCACAGACCGAGGTGAGCGGAATAAAGGCGGGTGGTTTTAATACCATCAAGGGCAGTGATCGGGTCTTCTATGTTGAGCGAATTTCTGATGATAAACAGGAGATGTACAATGTGTTTATCCAGGGTGGAAACCAGGGGGAGCTGGATGTTTTTAGTGCCCCCCGTGCGCGTCAGGTAGTTGACCGTGAGAGTGGTGATCGTTATCTGGTGCTACTGAATGGCTACCGCTATGAACGTGATGTCACCAATGGTGATCTGCGCCGCTACGAATATGAGGAGGCCTCGATTCGTATTGAGCAACCGGAAGTCACCCCCTCATCCCGCAAGCGTCGGGCACACTCCAGCGAACAACTCTGGTACTCTGATGATCCAAAAGACAGCGCTGAATTGCATTGGCGTCTGGCGATGCCTCTCTCGGTGTTATTGCTTTCGCTGTTGGCTGTTTTATTGAGTTACACCACTCCGCGACAGGGGCGCTTCGGAAAGTTGTTTATGGCGGTGCTGATCTACATTATTTACAGCAATTTATTGGGGGTGGGGAAAAACTGGATTGCCGCCGGTCAGGTGAATTCGCTGATCGGGCTCTGGTGGATACACCTTACGGCACTGCTATTAATTATTACGCTGTATGTGCAGCGCTATGGCTGGTATGACCTGTTGCCGAATGCGTTGAGGTCACGGGCATGAGGCTGCTTGATCGTTATATCGCCAGTGCGATTATGGCTGGGGTCGCCATTACTCTGTTTGTTTTGCTGGCCCTTTTTGCCTTTATCGGTCTTGTGGATGAGATGAGCACAGTGGGGCGTGGCAATTATGGCGCCTGGCAGGCGATACAGTATGTCTTCCTCAGTATGATTCCCATCGCTTACCAACTGTTTCCCATCGCGGCACTGGTGGGTTGTATTATGGGGCTGGGTGGTTTGGCCAGCCACGGCGAATTAATTGCGATGCGGGCCGCCGGGGTGTCGCTTAATCGTCTGCTCTGGTCGGTCAGCAAAGTGGGCATGCTAATGATGGCGCTGGTGGTGCTGCTAGGGGAAGGGTTGGCCCCTTATGCTGATGAGTTTGCCCAGAAAATGCGCGGTGAGGCGATCACGGGTGAGATCTCACTGCAGGGCAAGCAGGGAATATGGGCCAAAGATGAACAAGCCTTTGTATTGATTCGGGATGTTATTACCAGCAGTCAGCTGGCCAATCTGACGCTCTATGAATTTTCAGAAAATAACCAGTTATTGAGCGTCAGCACCGCAGCCCAGGCACTTTACCAGAGTGGTCAATGGCAGTTGCAGGATGTGGAGGTAGTGAGCTTTGCCGGTACTCCTGCAGTGAGTGAAATGGCACGGAAAAATTGGCAGACCACCCTTGGCCCGGAGATGATCGAGGTGGTGACGTTAGACCCGGACTCACAATCGATGTGGGGACTCTACCAATATGTCAATTATCTACAGGAAAATGCCCTCGCCTCGGGGCGTTATGAGATGGCATTTTGGGGCAAAGTGGTGACACCACTGGTGACTCTGGTGATGATGATGCTTGCGGTGCCGTTTGTGATGGGTTCACTGCGCTCGGTGAGCATATCTCAACGTATTTTTGTTGGTATTCTGGTGGGTTTAGGTTTCCACCTGCTTAATCAGATGAGCAACTATGCGGGGCTGGTTTTTGAGTTAAACGCGGTGGTGAGTGCATTCCTGCCGACGCTGATTGTTTCCGTGGTAGCTGGGGTGTTGATTCGCCGTTTGCACTGAAGGATACCTCTGATATACCCGTAAACCGGCAAGGTGCTCCTGCAATGCCTTCATAACCGACATCCGTGTCGGGATCTTTTTTCGAATCACAACAAACCGGCTGAAGCCTCGGCCTGCAAAGCCCTTTTTCTCTAACCAAGAGGGTTTTGGAGCCGGTATTTTTTGCATCACTCTCAACGGGCATATATGGGTAGCAGTTAAAGCCTTGCACTACAATGCACTAAAATATCTCATTTTTAGAGGTGCCCTGAATCGTTACGACTTCTCTTCTTCCTTCGGCTTTTTCTCTTTGGGTACCAAAATAATCTGGCTGCCGGAGAGGCGGTCGTGCCATGAAAGCCCCTCTTTATCAAATAAAATCCACCAATAGCCAAGGCCGAGTGGCAGCCACGAGAGCAGTGAGCCCAAAAATCGCCACAGTGCCGTTTTCCAGTCGAGGCTGTGGCCCTGCATGGTGACCACTTTTGCCTTCCAGCTCTTCAGACCGAGGGTCTGCCCACCACGATTCCAGCACCAGGCGTAATAGAGGTAGACACTGAACAACAAGTAACCTCTAAACCACCAATCACCGGCTGCTGTCGCTTCTCCAGAACGGGCCAACAACATGATAATGCCCACCAGAAAAAGTAAACCGACAATGGCAAATGAGTCGTAAAGTAAGACCAGCAGCAATCGAGGCAGCTTGATGCGTTTGGGTGTATTTGTGGTTGTTTCGCTATTCATGAATGGATTGCTTCACGCTTGGTGCGTTAAGGGGCAGGGTGTTGTTGACATAAAAGAGGTAAAACTCCAGGTTGCGCAATGCTTCACTCTGTAATGGAAAGGGCTTTGCTTTGGTATAACCAAGGCACTGATTAAAACGTTCATGCAACGTGGTGACGGTATCATTGCTGCTGTCGTAGCGGGGCATGCGCAGGGGAAGGCCGAGAGCCGGGGGAATCTGCTGCTGACCATAAGATTTATTAGCATAATCAATATGGCAGTGAGCACAGGCCATATCCAGTTGCCCTCGACGGGAAAAAAAGAAGGTTTTGCCTTGGTTGAATACCGCTTCCGCCCTTGGATCATTCGGCATGATTACATTGGTAATGTTTCGACGTGAGGTATCCATCATATACAGCACAATGCTTTTCATGTCGGCGTGGTCGTATTCGTAGGCCGATTTGCCATTCTCTTCACGACATTCATTAACATCCATCGCCAATGTTTTAACTTGACCACTCAATACATCAAAATAGGGGTAGTCACTGCCGATACCGAGGCCATTACTTCGAAAACAGTAACTGTAGTTGTGGCCGTTGCTAAAGGGGGTGGAGAGCAGTTTTTTACCCTGTTGTGCCTGTTGGCTGTACGGCGGAAGCCCGGAGAGTGTGATGCTGTTATCCAGAGGAGAGTTGTCGTTGGCGTAGCTGCTGAGTGGAATCGCGGGTGATTTATCCAAAAAATAGTCTTGAAGTTGCTGCTGGTGACTCTTTGGCTCTGAGGCACTCAGCAGTGCAGGCAGGCAGGCGAGCAGTACAACAACGAGATAAACGTACATAAATGGCCTCCCCTCTAGTGAATTTTTGCAACCTGATCATCCCGGTTTCCCCGGTTATCAACCCAGCTGATTTTAATCTTATCACCTAGAGCGCCTCCCTTGAAACGAAATGTGAAGTAAGGGTTCTCTGCGATAGCGGTGCCCAGTTGAGCCGTCACCACCAGCCGTTTTTGGTGGAAACAGCGTAACTCTTGAATAAAAAATGGCTCATCTTCTGCGCGGTGGCCGCATTTGCCTGACTGCATCGGGTGCCGAATTAGAAGCCTGACCTCGGTATATTCTCCCTTTTGCTTGGCACGGATAGTAATGCTTGATCTGCTCATGTTAGATGCAGCTGCCCTCTATTACGGTTATGCTTTTTTGCTGAAAATAGAGACCGTGAGTTGTTTTAACCACTGCGATCACTTCACCGCTTTGGGCAAGCTTTAAGCGTGTTGAGACATATGGGATGCCCATCGGGTCAAAATAAAAACTGGCGGCGAGTGGCGGGGTGTTTTCCCTCACCAACAAACTGATACTCTCAACATCACTGAGTGTGGTACTAACGGTCACAGAAGCGCTGTCACCGCTTTCGATGCGTTTATCCAGCTTCATCTCAATTTCATCACTTAGTATCTGTTGGTTGTCGCCATAAAGTACCAATAGTGCTGGCTCAATTGTGCGGGCATCAAAAGCCTGTTTTGGCCAGGCGGCGAATAGAGAATGGGGAAACAGTGCGAGGTAAGGGGAGAGTGTGACAACGGCTTTAATCACTTTGCGACGGGAAAGTGGCATTAAAAGCGCTCCCTAGAGGCGGTAAATAAATTGACTGATTTCAATGATTTCACTCTCGGTTAAAATGCGATGCCGTCCATAGGGCGGCATAATGGTATTGGGATGACTCAATGCCGGGTCACGAATAAAGGCCTGAAGCTGTTTGATGTCGGGGAATTTTTGCGAGATGCCTTTAATTTCCGGGCCAATGTTACCACTGTTTTCCGCACCGGGAAGGTGGTGACAAGCAGTACAGTTACCTTTATCACGATCCAGTGCCAGTTGTTGGCCATCAGCATGCAGCACTCCACTGCTAATTGATAGCCACAAACCGAGGAAAATTTGTTGGTGATTGAGCATCAATCACTCCTGTTAGTCATTGATTGTTGTTTACCACTTTATTGGGGGAGTATCGACCCGGCCAATATCGTCTTTAATTTCCCGCTTGCTCAGCGAGGACGATCTCTTTTATCTCATCTCGTCGTTGTATCAGTGCAGGGAGACGATAAGGGTCATCACCAGCTGCTTTGATTGCATTTTCCAGATGTTGTACCGCCACCATGCTCTGACCACGAAGATGAAAATATTCCGCTAAAGCGGCTGATGATTCGACAGCATGACCCAGCTGGTCTTCCGCCTGGGCATAGAGTTGATAAACCTTTGGGGTCGGCTGGTGGTGAGTCCGTAGATAGGCTTTAAGTAATGTCGCGGCCTCATTAATAGAGCGCTGTTTTAGTAGCAGCTCGGCGTAGCCCAGTGTTAAACCTTTATTGTCAGGGTAGACCTGCAGTGCCTGTTGGTAGCGTTGTAAGGCGAGACTGTTTTTTTGCTGTCGCTGTAAACTGTCTGCCAGTGCAATCGTTAACCAGGGGTGCTCGCCCTGGTCTGCAATGAGTTGACGCAGGCGCTTTTCAGCTTGCAGCGCTTTGCCATTATTGTTTTCCAGCAGTGCGAGTTGGTAGGTCAATTCGGGTAAGGGGTGTTGATTAAATAACGCACGACTTTCCCGTTCCAGTTGCTGTTTTTTATTGCTGTTAAAAACCCGTACTTTGGCACGAAAATATTGAAAGGTTGCTTTGTCGGCAACTCCTTTTTGTGAATATTGAGCCGCTCTGTTTTTAGCATCAGAAATGCGGCTGAGGGTGACCGGGTGAGTCATTAGAATTTCAGGCATACCGCTCTCATAATAACGATTGTTCTGGTGAAGTTTTTCAAAGAAGTTAACCATGCCTTGCGGATCGTAATTAGCACCTGCCAGAAGTTGAATGCCAATGCGGTCAGCCTCTTTTTCATGGGTGCGAGTGTAATTGATGCGCGACTGCTGGCCCGTGGCGACGCCAATACTCAATGCCGCCAGGCTGGCATCGCCCCCTTGGCTGGAGAGTGCGATTGCCGCGAGAATTGAGGCAATCGTGATAAAACTAGCCCCGCTGCTCCCCTCGATAGAGCGACTGATGTGTCGTTGTGAGACGTGGGCGATCTCATGGGCGAGTACCGATGCTAATTCACTCTCGTTATCTGCGGCGATAATCAGGCCAGCATTGATCCCGATATAGCCCCCCGGAACGGCAAAGGCGTTAATTTGTGCTGAATTCACCACAAAAAAAGTGTAGCGGTAAGGTGAGTCATCCAGGTGAGAGACCAACTGTTCCCCCAGTGCCTGAATATAGGCCTCTATTTCAGGGTCATCAATCAGGTTGGCCTGGCCCCATGTATGGCGCATAAACTGGCTGCCAAGCTCTTGCTCTTCTCTCAGCGAGAGCGATGAATCTGCCGAACTGCCAATATCTGGAATTGCCAGGGTACCCTCTGCCCAGATGGGGGGTGAAAATAGCAGAAGTAATATTAATAGTTTGGGCATTGGTGGTGTTCAGGTCTAATGGGGTTGAGTGTTTAGTATAACGTTAGGGATGTAGAATTCATTAAAATACCGCTCTTACTGGTCTTTTTGCCCGCTCTGTCTAGGCAAGTATTCGTTGCGTAGCCCACTATGCGCCCAATACCTGCCTAGACAGAGCGAACAAAAATCCGGTGCAATAACGGTACTTTAATTTTTTCTACATCCCTTATCTATCGCCTGTTTCAGAACAGAATATTGATTGAAAGTTCCTCTGTATCATTTAATCGGCAATAAAAGTGCGACTGCGCCAGTGCAGTGGTAAACTGCGAACTTTCTGCCATCTGTGAAACTGTTATGACCCCACTTCTGACCCTGGATAATCTCTCTTTGGCCTTTGGCCATCACCCCTTGATGGATCATGTCAGCCTGCAAATTGAACCGCAGGCGCGCATCTGTCTGGTGGGCCGCAATGGTGCCGGAAAATCGAGCATGATGAAGGTGATTTCCGGTGAAATTGCCGCTGATGATGGCGCTATCTGGCGGCAAGAGGGGCTGAAAATCGCCTATTTGGCGCAAGAGGTGCCACTGGATGACAAACGCACCGTATTTGATGTGGTGGCGGAAGGGCTGGGTGAAGCCAGCCGTCTGATTACTGATTACCACCACATCACCCATGAGGTGGCCCACGACCCCAGCGAGAAAAACTTCAATATCATGGGGCGCTTGCAGGAGCAGCTGGAGGCGATTGATGGCTGGAATCTGGAGCAGCGTGTCGAGCAGACCTTAACCCAGCTCTCATTGAACCCTGAACACACGCTGGATCAACTATCCGGTGGTCTGCGCCGCCGGGTATTACTGGCGCGGGCACTGGTCAGCGAGCCTGATCTGTTGCTGCTGGATGAGCCGACCAATCACCTGGATATTGAGTCGATCACCTGGATTGAGACCTTTCTGCAAACATTCAATGGTTCACTGCTGTTTATTACCCATGACCGTGCTTTTTTGAAACGTCTGGCCACCTCGATTGTCGAGCTGGACCGGGGACAACTGAGTGTCTGGCCCGGAGACTATGACAACTATCTGGTGAAGCGTGAAGAGCGCTGGGTGATAGAGGCCCAGCAAAATGCCCTGTTTGATAAAAAACTGGCCCAGGAAGAGACTTGGATTCGCCAAGGGATAAAAGCGCGCCGCACCCGTAACGAAGGGCGAGTGCGGGCACTGAAACGGCTGCGTGATGAGCGCTCATCGCGTATTGATCGCCAGGGTAAAGCCCGCATTCAGCTAGATGATGCGGAACGTTCAGGGAAATTGGTGGCTGAAGTCGAAAATATCGGCAAATCATTTGCCGACAAGTTGATCCTGAAAAACTTCTCAACTCGTATCATGCGCGGCGATCGCATCGGCATTATCGGCCCTAATGGGGTTGGCAAGTCGACTTTAATTAAAATTCTGCTGGGTCAGCTTGAACCGGATGAGGGCACCGTGCGTCTTGGCAGCAAACTGGAAGTTGCCTATTTTGACCAGCAACGGGCCAAGCTGGATGAGTCAAAAACCGTGTTTGATAATGTCGGTGATGGCAGTGATTACGTCGAAATTAACGGACAGTCCCGTCACGTGATGGGCTATCTGCAAGATTTTCTCTTTGTGCCCGAACGCGCCCGCTCACCGGTCAGTACCCTGTCGGGGGGCGAACGCAACCGCCTGTTGCTGGCCAAACTGTTTACCCGCCCGGCCAACCTGTTGATTATGGATGAGCCAACCAATGATCTCGATGTGGAGACTCTGGAGCTTTTAGAGTCGCTGCTAGAAGAGTATCAGGGGACGATTTTATTAGTGAGCCACGACCGCGCCTTTCTGGATAATGTAGTCACCAGCACCATCGTTTATGAGGGTGAGGGCAGTTGGAGCGAATATGTGGGTGGTTACCAAGATTGGTTGCATCAAACTCAACAAAATGCTCAAACCGAGAAAAAACCGCCGAAGCAGAGAAAATCTACAGAAACGGTGGCGAGCAAGCCAGCCAAGCCGAGCAAAAAACTGAGCTATAAAGACCAACGGGAGCTTGATCAGTTGCCAGAACGTATCGAGGTGCTTGAACGTGATCTGGAAGCGCTACAGGCCAAAATTAGTGATCCGGCGTTTTATCAGCAGCCACAGGATAAGGTAAACGAAATACTCAATCAGCAGCCACCACTTGAAGCGGAGTTAGAAACGGTATTTGCACGCTGGGAAGTGCTGGACGAGATGAGCAAGGGCTAAAATAAAAATCCCCAGGGCAAGCCCTCTCACTTAGGCTTGCCTTTCGTTTCACGAAAGCGGGGTATTCTCAGAGTAAATTTACGCTATGGAACGAGATCTTGCAAAACAGAAGGAGACCATACATGGGGGCGGGCTGAGAGTTAGAGACCTCCGGCTACCTGATTAGGAAAATTTACGCCACACAGCATGAATGATCGATCTGTATTTGGTCAATGCATGCGTAGTCTCGACTTGTTGGTGTAGCCAAAAGTAATGATAATTTGATCGTCATGATATGCAATACACTTTAGAGAAAAGACAAGGAAAAAACATGAGAACTTACAAAAAACTGCGCAAATTCACCCCCGAAGAACTGCTTTTTAATGAAGAAGAAACCCGCGTTGTATTGAAGTTTATATTTGCAGAGACCCATCATAAATTCATTGACTCACTGCCCATGAGCGACAGTTTGCGGGAGTTTGCGCAGGCACTGTTAGTGGAAGCCATTGATGCCTCGTATGCCATTGGTTATGTGTACGGGTTATTTAAAAGTGTTAAAAACCCGGTAAAAGGCGCGTTGGAAATACTGAAAAGCTTTGGAAAAGAGGCCAGCCAGCACTGGTTTAAACATGCGTCTGTCAGCGATTTACAAAATGCCAAGGTTTATAATTTTGTGCTGGTTTTTTTAGGGGGATTTGTAACTCACTTGCACGGTTTTATCGCCAAAAATGAATTGGATGAAAAGCCGGGAGCATTTTTGGCCTATAAGGTGCCCAGACACGGCATTGTGATCCGGTGGGGATAAGATAAGCCATGAAAAAGAAAATAGCTTTTGGCGGCATCGGCGGTATTTTTTTGATATACGTAGGATTGATGTTATATGTCATGACACAAATGGAAATGAAGGTTCTGATTTTGTGTAGTGAAAATCAAGGAGGCATACGAATCCCCAGCAATCTTTGCAAATACTACCTGGTGAATTACCGGATGAATGAGAAGGATATTAAAGAGTTGAGTGAAGGCGCAGGCCTGGACTACATTCTTTATATAGAAGGAAAAAACTCCACGGAATATGAGCTGGCAAAACTGTTTCTTGCCAAAGGTCTGAATGTGGACGGTGTTAATCATTATACGCCAGCGCCCCCCAATGATAACAAATTTACACCACTACAATCTGCGGTAGTAATGAACGATATGCCACGCGTTAAATTTTTACTCGATTACGGGGCAGATATACATTTAAGTGAGGGGTATGGGATGACGCCGATTGACATTGCAAGGAAATTTCACAAAACAGGCAGTGAACGACAGGACAGAACTGAAATCATCCAGATATTATCGGATGCGGAAAAGCCATAATAGGAGCTATATGCTCTCGATCAGCTGCCAGGGGAATTTTTAGCCCATAAAAAGTACCCACTCGTGGCATTGTAATCCGGTGGGGGTAAGCCATGAAAAAGAAAATAGTCTTTGGTGGTGTCGGTGGTATTTTTCTGACCATAGCCGGGTTAATGTTTTATGATATGACACAAATGAAAATTGAGACCCTGATTTTGTGTAGTGCAAATGAAGGTGGCATACGAATCCCGAGCGACCTTTGTTATAGCTACATGGTTAATTACCGAATGAATGAGAAGGACATTAACGAATTGAGTGAAGGCGCAGGTCTCGACTACATTCTTAATGGAGAAGAGCCTATAAAGTACGACATAGCAAAGGCTTTTCTCGCACGCGGCCTTGATGTGGACGGTGTTAATCATTATAAGGCACACTCCGAGGATAAAAGTGCAACGCCACTACAAGCTGCGGTCGTGTATAACGATGTGCCACGTGCTAAATTTTTACTGGAGCAAGGGGCCGATCTACAGATACGTGGAGAATTGGAAATGACAGCGCTGGAGTATGCAAAAAAACTCCACAAAGCAGGCAGTAAGTTCCGGGATAAAAGTGAAATTATCCAGATATTATCGGATACTGAAAAACAATGAGCCTCTTGCAAAATCCCACAAAGTAGCGAATTCATTAGCCCGGACATTTCATGAATTTGCGCAAAAATCGCGCAGGATATTGATTTCACAGGAAAATTTATGAAGCAGCTTCGTATCAGTGATGACGAACGACTGAAGAAATACTTTCTGTGGAATCAATAGACAAGCGAGATTGTGCATAATTTATGAATTGTCCGGGTTAGAGATTAACGAGCAAAAAAAGAAAGCACCTGATTCGGTACTGGGCTTTAATGACGGTTAAAAATCCAACCTGATTACCCATGAAGCGCAGCCATGCCATAGTATTTGAGACAGGTAATAAATTCAATAGGTTACGTTATGCCATTACAATATGCTCGTCCTGAGATAGTGAAAATTACTATCATGACGATTAAATCATCATTCCTTTTGACTATACCAACCAGTCGAGACTACGCATGTATTGGGCTTACCAAGTTATATTGGTCTCTGTAATGGCTGCGCTTCATGGGTAATCAGGAAAGAGCAAGTCAGAATGTAGAAGTTATTCTGTGCTTGTTCCTATGTTCACGAGATCTTGCAAAACAGGAGGAGACCATACACGGGGGCGGGCTGAGAGTTAGAGACCTCCGGCTACCCGATTAGGCAAATTTACGCCACACAGCATGAATGATCGATCTGTATTTGGTCAATATTTAGTTATTGAGACCTCTGCATAAGAAATAGTTTT
>UOFP01000086.1_pt1 | contig 32541 bp, 33 predicted proteins | sample 1988921 | NCBI WGS metagenome assembly UOFP01 (sample SAMEA4712195, study PRJEB27164) | hydrothermal vent metagenome | biome: marine basaltic hydrothermal vent biome; feature: marine hydrothermal vent; material: mineral | place: Pacific Ocean | collected 2011-06-14/2011-07-23 | depth 1719 m | reverse complement strand
CCTCTTGTTTCACTTCATCGCTGTGCCCCAGGCCGATAGAGAGCACCACAAAGCTGGCCATCACACCAATAATGACCACCACCACAATCAACTCAATCAAGGTAAAACCAGACTGTGACTTAGCCATTTCAGGCATGAAAGGTCTCCATGTCGCTATTGAACACTGCTGAAAAATACATTTTTAGAGCGCTCCTATTTCGACTCCCAGTTACCAACATCCGCATCAGCGCCATCGCCACCCTGGCGGCCATCAGCGCCCAGCGAGTAGATATCCACTGCACCACCGCGACTACCGGGTTTCATATAGAGGTATTCGTTGCCCCAGGGATCTTTCGGCAGGCGATCTAGGTATCCGCCACTCTTCCAGTTTCTTGCTTCTGGTGTGCCCGCTGGTTTGCTTATCAACGCCTCCAGGCCCTGATCGGTACTGGGATGGTTGTAGTTATCCAGCTTATATAAATCCAGCGCGGTCTGTATTGCCCGGATATCCTGTTTTGCTTTTGCAATCCGCGCATCATCCGGCCGATCCATCACTTTTGGCACCACAATGGTGGCCAATACACCGAGAATGACGATAACCACGATCAGCTCTATCAGCGTAAAACCCCGCTGGCGGTTCTGTTTGAAATACATATTCACACTTCCTAAGTCGATTATTGGATAAGCTGGTTGAGATCAAGAATCGGCATCAATATCGCCATCACAATCACCATCACCAAGCCACCCATTAATAAAATAATGATCGGTTCCATAAAGCCTAGCAGGGCACCGCGCAGGGTATCCAGCTCCCGCTCCAGGGTCTCTGCCGAGCGAAACAGCATCTCTTCCACATTGCCACTGGCTTCACCACTGGCGACCAGATGCAACATGATGGGCGGGAAATAACCGCCGGTCTCCAGTGCCGCTTGCAAGCTGGCACCTTCCCGCAGTCGCCTCGCCCCTTTCTCTACGGCATCACGCATCGGAATATTGGACATCACCTGGGCCGAAATATTCATCGCCTCCAATGCTGGCACCCCGGCCCCTAGCAGTGTGCCAAAGGTGCGAGCAAAGCGTGAGGCATCAACCCCTTTTAACACCTTGGAGACCAACGGCAAACGTAGCAGCAGACGATGAAACTGACGGCGAAACGAGACGATTCGCAGCAGATATTTGAAACCACTCATACCCGCCACCAGAATAATCGCCATGATCAACCAGTAGCTTCGAATCATATCACTGACCCAGATCACCGCTACCGTCAAGGGAGGAAGCGCCTTATCCAGCCCCTCAAACACCTCAACCACCTGGGGTACCACATAGGCGGTTAAAAACATGATCGCGCCCAGTGCCACCAGCGTGAGAGCCAGTGGATAAATCAGTGCCAGCATCATCTTCTGCCCTACCTGCAAGGCCCCTTCAGCGTAGTCAGCCAGACGTTCCAATACCAGATCCAGATGCCCGGACTGCTCACCGGCGGCAACCGTTGCACGGTACATTTCTGAAAAAATCTGCGGAAACTCTCCCATGCCAGCGGCCAACCCGTGCCCTTCAAGCAGGCGGGCACGAATCGCCACCAACACCGCCTGGGCACGCCCTTTATTCGCCTGTTGCGAGGCGATTCGCAGCGCCTCTTCAATCGGTACCCCAGAGCGAATCAGCGTGGCTAACTGACGGGTAATCACCGCCAGATCATTATTTGAAATACGGGTGGGACGACTCAGGCTAAAACCTGTGCGACTCACCTTTTGTTTGACCTGGTTGACCTCTAGCGGTGTCCACCCTTTATCTCGCAGCTGCTGGCGGATTTGACGCGGCGCATCACCCTCCAGAACTCCCTTTTGCTCACGACCGGCATCATCCAGTGCTGAATATTCAAATGCGGCCATCAATTAATCCTCGCGAGTCACCCGTAACACCTCTTTAAGCGAGGTCTCACCAGCCAATACTCGACGCATACCATCTTGGAAAATAGTTTGCGTATGTTGGTGTGCATACGCCTCCATCTCATGTTCACCGGCACCATCATGGATCATCACTCGAAGCGTCTCATCCATTTCGATCAATTCATAGATGCCGGTTCGACCGATATAGCCGGTGTGACCACACTGATCACAGCCGGTGGGATAATAAAGGGTCGGTCGATTTTCAGATTCAATAGCGAGGGTACGACAATCCACCTCGGTGGCCTCACGCCCCTCTTTACATTGGATGCAGAGCACTCTCACCAGGCGCTGTGCCAGCACCCCTAGCAGGCTGGAGGAGAGTAGAAAAGGCTCAACACCCATATCACGCAGGCGGGTAACCGCGCCCACAGCACTGTTGGTATGCAGGGTGGACATCACCAGGTGCCCGGTCAAACTGGCTTGAACGGCAATTTCCGCTGTCTCCAGGTCACGCACCTCACCCACCATCACCACATCCGGATCCTGACGTAAAATAGCCCGTAGGCCCCGAGCAAAACTCATGTCAACTTTGGCATTAACATTGGTCTGGCTCACCCCTTCCAACGAATATTCGATCGGGTCTTCAACGGTCATAATGTTACGTTGCTTGTCATTGATACGCATCAACGAGGCATAGAGTGTGGTCGATTTACCGGAGCCAGTTGGCCCGGTAACCAGTAATACCCCGTGAGGCTTATGGATAATCCGGTCCATACCGGCCATCGCCCGTGCCTCCATGCCTAACTCTTCCAATGACATCCGCCCCGCCTGCTTATCCAACAGGCGCATCACCACCCGTTCACCCTGCCCTGTCGGCAGGGTGGAGACACGCACATCCACCGCACGACCGGCTATTTTCAGTGAGATGCGCCCATCCTGAGGCAGGCGTTTTTCAGCAATATCGAGTCGCGCCATCACCTTAATACGAGAGACCAGCAGCGGTGCCAAGACACGCTTGGGACGCAAAATTTCTCGCAATACACCATCAATACGAAAGCGCACGATCATATGTTTTTCGTAAGGCTCAATATGAATATCAGAGGCACCTTCTTTAATCGACTGTGCCAGCAGTGCATTGATCAAGCGGATGATGGGGGCATCATCTTCGCTCTCCAGCAGATCCTCTGGTTCGGGTAACTGGTCAGCAACCTGGAATAGGTCAAGATCATCATCAAAATCATCGGCAGCGGTAATGGCTTGCTCAGAGCCTTGCTCATATCGTTTCTGTAGCCGCAGATCAAATTCAGTTGAGGGCACCTCTTCCAGCACTATTGAAGTACTCAAAAAACGCTGTAATTCAGTAATCGTCTGGCAACTCACACCTTCACGGCAGACCACGGAGGCGACATCACCCTCAAGCTCATCCACCAACACGCCATAGCGCTTGGCAAACGCAAACGGCAGCCTCGGCAGGGGCATCACACCGTGGCCTACAGAGACAGGTTGTTGATCATTCATCGATAAAGATACCGCTTTTCAGGAAGTCGTCTACTTTCTCGACCTCTTCAGGCACCACCTGATAACGCAAGCCGGGCTCGTTCTCTATCAAAGAGATATCACTCTCCAAAAAACCGTCTACTTTTTCGGTCTTTTCAGGCACTGTTTGATAACGCAAGCCGGGCTCATCCTCTATCAACAAGGGTGCCACCTCTCCTGACATCAATGCAACGCCACCACTCCCTTGCTGCTGCTGGTATTGACGGATCATGCTATATTTTTGATTGGTTACTTTCACGCTATCCTCACTGCTACGCAGCACCGTTGGCTTGATAAATACCATCAGATTGGTTTTTAGCTTAGTGGTGTTTTTATGCCGAAACAGCGCACCCAAAAGAGGAATATCCCCCAGAAATGGTACTTTTTGCTGGCTCTCAATCAATTCATCTTTAATCAGACCACCCAATACAATCATTTTACCGTCATCCACAATCACGCTGGTTTTGAAAGAGCGGGTATTGGTAATAAGATCAGACGCATTAACCGCACTGGCGGCAATACTATCGGCCTTTTGTTCAATATCAAGCTTCACTGAGTTGCCGGCATTAATCTGTGGTAACACCTTCAAGGTCAAACCGACATTTTCACGTTTGATGGTTTGAAATGGATTGCTTGCCGAGTTACTGCCACCAGTGCTGGTGTAGGAACCGGTCAGAAAGGGAACCGTTTGACCCACCACAATCTCTGCCTCCTGATTATCCAGGGTCACAATATTAGGTGTTGAGAGTACATTTGAAGCACCACTACCATCCAACGCACGAATCAAAGTAGCGAAGCTCATACCGGTATCACTAAAACGGCCAAGCCCAAACAGTGCACCTTGCATATTTGGCACCGAGGCTGTGCCAGATGCTGCGGCGGCTGCCAATCCCATAATACTTGAACCGGGGCCGCCAAAATTTGATACGCCAATCGGCCCGTCGCCACTGTTACGGCTGTCAAAAATCCACTGAACACCCAATTCAGCGGTTTTATCCATCTGCACTTCGGCAATCACCGCCTCAATTAATACCTGTGCACGGCGAATATCCAGCTTTTGAATCACAAAGCGCAGTGAACGAAACATCTCGGGTGATGCAGTGATCACCAGTGCATTGGTGCTCTCATCCGCTTGAATCTGAAAGTTGCTCTTGGCAGCAGCAGGCGCTTTGCTAGCACCTTTTCCGCCCTGCGCCTTAGCTTGTCCCTCGGCAACTCCGGTCAATACGGTCAACATATCTTTAGCTTTTGCATACTTCAGATAGATAACGTGGGTATTGCCAATGTTTTCAGTGGGGGAATCAAGGTGGGTGATCAAGGCTCGAAGGCGTAACCGCTCTGAGGGGGCACCACCGAGTAAAATACTGTTGGTTCGTTCATCTGCAACCAGTGTGGGTATCGCCGCTTGAGGGTCAGCTTTACGCCCCTGCTGCTGCAGACTACTCAATACCCGAACCACTTCCGTTGCCGAAGCATTTTGCAGTGAAACCATCTCAATTTCACCACTGGAAGGTAAATCGATACGTTTGATAATCGACATCAACCGATCAATAGTGGAAGCCTGACTGGAGATGATCAAACTGTTGCTCTGCGCATGTGCGGCCAGATGCCCCTGGGGCGGCACAAGCGGGCGCAAAATCGGCACCAGCTGGGCACCAGAGACATTCTGGATTTTCACCACCCGGGTAACATGGGCATCACCCTTGGCATCTTTCTTGTTACCACCACCAATATGCTTGGCATTGGCCGAAGGCACTATTTTAATAATATCACCGCTTTCGATGGCTGAAAAACCATGCACATCCAAGAGCGAAAGAAACACTTCATACAACTGTTCCTTCTCCATGGGGTGGGATGAAATCACCGTCACTTTGCCTTTAACCCGGGGGTCAACTACAAAGTTTTTTCCGGTCTCTTTTGAAACCATCTCAACCACGGCACTGATTTCGGCATCCTTAAGATTCAACGTTACCGCCGCCTGCACCCAGCCAGAAATCAGGCACAGTGTAAGAGCAAGGCCTATTTTCTGCCAAAATCGGGGCTGCCCCGTTTTGTTGTCGCTGATCTGTTCCATAAAGCGTCCTGACATACCCATCTGTTACTCTAGTTCAAGGAGAACTGGAAAGATTGACTACTCCCGTTCCTCTCCACTTCCAGGGAGAGAGATTGGGCACTATTAAGTTTTTGCATCACCGCCAAACCATTGGCGGGACTGTTTAACGGAATGCCATTCACCCCAGTGACGATATCCCCTGGGCGCAAACCAAACTTGTTCAGTAATGTTCTGTCTCGCCCCGGTGCAATACGGTAACCCACCAACTGCCCACCCCGTTTAACCGGAAAGGTGCGCACCGCCCCGATCAACTGCTGAGGGTCATTCAGCAATATCTCCCGGTAGCGGTGCAGGGTCTGGGTGGCTTCGGCACTGATTTCTCCTGTCGCCTGCGGGACACCACCTTTTTTCACATCGGCAAACACCATGCGTTCGCTGGGCAGAGTTAACGTTTCATAGCGCCCATTGCGATCCAGTATCACCTTATCGGCAAAGACTTCATGCAACAACGCACCACCTGGCAACTCATCACCCACCCGATAATAACCTTCGCGCTTTCTGTCATCCGCAATGATGGCGGCACCGTGTTCATCCCCCGTGGCAATGACGCCTCTCAGCTCAAGCTTAAGCTTGGTCTCAGGAGCCGTCACCGGTTCATCCACCGCAGCCACCTGCTGAACCCGCTTGCCAAAGAGTTGATAGCGAGAAAGGGTATTGATCTCAAAAACAGCCACATCAGCGTTCTGTTTTTCATCTTTTTCGACAACAGTATAAACGCTGTTTTGCCAGGGAGGAGAGAGCCAATACCATGTCAAACAGGCAAGCTGATAGGCCAACAACAACAGCAAAGCAACAAAGAGCAGCCTAGGTAACGGCGATTGTGTCGCCTTGTACCACAGCGTTACAAGATTCCCTGTCATTGAATGCTTAACACCTTACTGTTGTCATTTATGGCGTCACTACTCGGCATATTCATCTTTTGCCTCAACTCTTGGTTATTTTCGTACTCAATCGGTTACATATATCTATATGTTCCCTCTTTGCGTGCGAAAATGCCTCGATTTGAGGCAAAACCTAAACACGCTGAGCAATTAGGGATGTAGAATTCATTAAAATACCGCTCTTACTGGTCTTTTTGCCCGCTCTGTCTAGGCAAGTATTCGTTGCGTAGCCCACTATGCGCCCAATACCTGCCTAGACAGAGCGAACAAAAATCCGGTGCAATAACGGTACTTTAATTTTTTCTACATCCCTTACTTTATGGCAAGCAAATGCCGGTTCGACCCACCTGGATCGCTAACCAGCCGAATTATGACATGTTTTTCACCCATAGAGCTATGCCCGATTCTCTCTATTGAGTGGCAAGCCGAGAACCGAGAGCACATTTTTTGTTGTTTTATCAGCAATTTCATCAGTAGAGCACTGATACAGGTCAGACAATAGATCCACCACAGGCAACAAGCCAAGCGGGGAATTACGTTCACCTCGTGCCACGCCCGCTGGTAACATATCAGGTGCATCACTCTCCAGAACCAGAGATGATAAGGGCAGTGCCGATAAGGTACGCCGCAAGCGAGTTGCCCTATCATAAGTAGCAGCACCACCTACGCCCAAACAGAAACCCAGCGCGATATATTGCTTTGCCTGCTGCTCACTGCCCGAAAAAGCATGCACTATCCCCCCTACTGGGCAAATCCGCCGCAATATTGCCAGAGTCTGATCGTGAGCCTTGCGCACATGAAGTATCACCGGCAGCTTAAACGCCTTGGCAATATGCAACTGTGATTCAAACAGTGCGGTTTGTGCTATTTGATCACTCTGAGCATGATAAAAATCGAGCCCAATCTCGCCCACAGCAACCGCATGCCACTCACCCAGAGCAGATGCTAGCTGATCAATATCATCAGGCCGGTGTTGTGACATAAAGAGCGGGTGCAACCCTAACGCACCGAACATACCCTCACTGTTATCCACCAGTTCAACCAATGCGGGCCAACGCTTAACCGTCACACCGGGCACAACAAAGCCCGTTATTTTATTTCTACGGCACGCTGCTAATAACGCCTCACGGTCATCATCAAAAACAGCGAAATCCAAATGACAGTGGCTATCAATCAACATCATCCCTAAATTATGCGCACTCTCAGCTGTTTTTGGCAAACAGGCGCTCTCCCCATTGATGCAGACATAGACCAAATAAGATCAGAGAAGTGCCAATTATGGTCTGCATGCTCACCTCTTCACTGTTTAATTGACTACCCAGCCATAATGCCATCACTGGAGTTAACAGAGGAATCAACCCCGCCTGACTGGCACTGCTGTGACGTAACACATAATAATAGAGCACAAAGCCAATCACGGAACCAAAGACAGCCAAGTAGAAAATAGCACCCATGGCACGGAGTGGCAGTTGCTCTGGTAGTGGCGCACCCCAAAACCACCAGCTCAGCAGATAAAGGGGCAGTGAGATCAGCAATCCACCGGCGGTAACATCAAATGGATTGAGCTCAATGGCCGACCGTTTGACCGCCACCGTACTAAATGCGTGTAAAAAAACAGCAACCAACAACACAATAAGCCCTGACAGTAGGCTCTCCTTGCCCAAATCAGCAAAAAAGATCACCAACAATCCCGCAACACCCAGCACCATTCCGAGTATTTTATTCGCGGTCAAACTCTGCTCTTGAAGCAGATAACACGCCAACGCACTGGTCACCAATGGTGTTAAACCAAACAGTACCGAAATCATACCGGAGGTTTGACTCTGAGCCCCCCAGTAGACACACATCAATGCACCATAAATTCCAATTGCTGCGGCCACATAGACGCGCCACGCACCCTTTCGCCAAGGCAGTGAACGACCAAAGGCAAGCATAACCAGTAGACAAATAAATACACTGATCGCTATTCTTGATGCAGCACCAAATATAAAATCGGCATCCACAGCGCTCCACTTTATCGCCAATGGTGTCGTCGCCCAAATCAATACGGTTGCAATAAATGCAGCTGGCACTGACATTGCTATTCCCTTTCTTATCTTAAGAGCAAATAAAAAGGCCGCAATTCATTATGAAGTGCGGCCTTGTCTGTCTGTTTTTAACTTATCGATTCGTCATCGTCGTCGTAAACAGCGAGCAGCCACCGCCATGCGGCGAATTCGCCATAGGCAATTCACGGTAGTCACGGTTAACAGGTAGGCTGGATTAACATTTTTCATAGTATCAGCATGCCACCACGATGATTCAGTGACAAGTAAAAAATTGACCGGCATAATAGCCCGACTCACGATTCGCTATTGAATCCACCCAAAAACAACACTGGCCGAGCTGCCTATGCCACCACCTGATCATCGTCTATCCATCGCTCCGATGCTCGACTGGAGTGACAGACACTACCGTTACTTTATGCGCCTGATCACCCAACAGACCCCGCTCTACACAGAGATGATCACCTGTAATGCGATTATTAATGGTGACCCAGACTATCACCTGGGTTTTAATAAAAGTGAGCACCCACTAATCGCTCAAATTGGCGGGAGCAATCCTAAGCAACTGGCAGAGTGCGCCCGCATCATCGAGCAGTATGGATATAATGAGATTAACCTTAACGTAGGTTGCCCAAGTGGCCGGGTACAAAAAGGCCGTTTTGGCGCTTGCCTGATGGCAGAAGCCGCCTTGGTCGCTGAAGGCATCGAGGCAATGAGCACCATCGTCAACATACCGATTACTGTAAAAGTCCGCATCGGCATTGATGAGCAAGATGACTACCCCTTTCTGCATGACTTTATTTCAACCGTCGCTCAAACCAGCTGTCAGCACTTTATTATTCACGCACGAAAAGCCTGGCTGAACGGCCTCAGCCCAAAAGAGAATAGAGAAATTCCACCACTGGACTATCCACGGATCTACCAACTAAAGGCTGACTTCCCCCAGCTACAAATCAGCATCAATGGCGGTATTCGCACACTGGATGAGGTGGCACACCACCTTGAGCATGTTGATGGGGTGATGATTGGCCGGGAGGCTTACCACAACCCCTACCTTTTTTCACAGGTAGATCAGCGGTTTTACCGGCAGAGTTCAACACCGCCCAATCGATTCGAGGTGCTGGAGCAGTTTTATCCTTATGTTGAACAGGCATTAAAAAACGGGACTCGACTAAACCACCTGACCCGCCATATATTGGGGCTATTCCAAGGTGTGCCCGGGGCTCGCGCCTGGCGTCGTCATTTGAGCGAGAATGCTCATAAAGAAAAGGCAAATATAGATGTCATTCAGAGTGCCGCATCACTTATCATTGGCAACCACTAGTGGCTGCCAATGATATATTCACGCAATTTGGAAAATTGATAATGACCCTGAAAAACCAGCAGATTACCGAAGGATTTTAAGATGGCGTCGGGCACCGTAAAGTGGTTTAACAATTTGAAAGGTTACGGCTTTATCTCCCCAGATGAAGGAGGAAGTGATATTTTTATCCACCACTCGCTGCTGACATCCGATGAGAGAAAAACACTAACTGAGGGACAGTCGGTCCATTTTACCAGTGGCGATGGCCCCAAAGGGCCTGAGGCACTGAATATCACCATTATATCTAATGGCATTGATGGTTGAAATCCAGCACCTTGTCTCACATAAAAGCAGGCAGTGTACTCGCCAGCAACCAGCGCCCCACCTCATCATCGTAGACCCAGACCTGCTTATCTACCAGCTTACGCACCCTCATCGACTCTTTGTCGATGTAATCAATCGCCACCGTTAACTCCGCTCGGTTAAGGTCTTCAGAGATCGTGCGCCCCAGCGTATTGTAGCCACCTATATCAACCTGATTATACCGTTTGATCAACTCTAAATCGATCGTCTGCCTGGACACCATAAATCCCACAAGACTATCTTCATGCCCCCAACGTAAGGCCTTCTCATAGCCAATCAGCGAAATATCCAAGCTATGGAGCCGATCAGGCGTGCTGGTACAGCCCTGTGCTAAAACAAAAACAATAGCTAAAAACAGTAACTTCATAGAAGCTTCCCTTGGGCTTGTTAACGTCAATAAACGCCGTCATGACACATTGAATCTACTTTTTTTTGTTATACATAAGCCAGTCAGACAATGCGAAGAGTAAACCTGTCACCACGAACGCCATATGAATGCCCACTTTCCAGGCAAGATCTTCATTGGTGAGATAACCCTTGTCGATCTCCACAAATGCCTTCAACAATTCGATACCAGAAATAGCGACAATAGAACCAATCAGCTTCATTTTTAAGTCTGAAAAACTAACCGAGCCCATCCAGGATGGACGGTCCTCACTATCACCGGTATCAATCTTGGATACAAAGTTCTCATAACCGGCAAAAATCATGATCAACAATAGATTGGAGAGTAAAACGACATCAATCAGCGTAAGAATACCGATGATGACATCGGAGCCACTGCCGGTAAAAACCATCACTGCAAAACTGATAAATTCTTTAATAAACTTGACCAAGAGCAAGGCAATGGCGAGCACTAAACCAAGGTAGTATGGCACCAGTAACCAACGACTGTTGAAAATGACCATTTCTAAAAAATGTTCAACTTTTTTCACTTCAAACTCCAAAAATAAAGCGATCTAATTTTCACCGAAAAAACGGGGAAGTCAAATCAAGGTACAACACAAGACCTCAATATAATCCAGCTTGCTACCGATAAAAAACTCAAACAGTATGCAGATTCAATCTGTTTTCAACTCAGTTAACCGAATACGCATTAACACGTAACTTCCGACAAGAACCATTGATCCGACCAATAGTTGAATAAAGATTTGATCAAGTATAAAAAAGATAGAAATTCCACCCATCAGCAACATCGAGCCAATGGCGATATTTCTCACCCGCCGACTAATGCTGCGGTGTGTCTGCCAATCACGAATCATTGGCCCAAACAGCCGATTATTCAGCAGCCAGTTATAGAGCCGTGAAGATGATTTTGAGAAGCAACCCGCCGCCAGCAACAAAAAGGGCGTTGTCGGCAGACCGGGAAGCAGCACGCCGAGCAGGGCAAGCGCCAAAAACAGAAGCCCCAACAGCATAAAAAACCACTTTAACAACACATCCATGCCCTCCAACAAAACACTGCTGAATCAACCAACATGCTGAAACTGTCAGCGGGAACCCGATATGACTATTATAGCGTTATTAACAGCATAAAACTGGATTTATGTTATGCCCTGGCGATGAACTATGCCACTTTTCTTTTGGCATAAAAAAACGCACCCACCTCTCCCCCTGAGAAGCAAGTGCGTTTTGGATGTTGCGGCTAACCTGTGAAAACGTGAAAATAACTTACGCCAACAACCCACAAAGCAAAAGCGGTAAATCCAACGACTAGTGCAGTGTTTATTTTTTGAATGACTATGTCAACCATGATTCCTCTCCTGTAAATTCTCTATGAGGTCTTTGCACGATAGCTATTTTCCTTGCTGGAGCGAAAACTATCTTTCGTGCAAAGGTCTCTCTATATAATACAAATCCAAAGGTTAATTTAAGCGTGATCGAGAACAGAGTCTAGAAAATTATTCTAAATACCCCTACCAGTTAATGCCGAGAACACTCAGAAACAAGTAACACCTTGATATAAATGAAATTAACAAAATACAGCGCAGTCAGGCATGCCTTTAGATGCGCTATTTAAGCTCGTCATTTTTTGCCGCTCAATGCAACAATCAACACATTAAAAACAGATCATTTGAATCCATCTCAATAAAAAGGGGCTAAAAAGCCCCTTTTTGACAACTCGCACCAGTACAGTGCCTATAATGACAAATCAGCTTCCGGCAATCGCCTTCATGCTCAAGCGAATACGCCCCTGCTTATCAATTTCAAGTACCTTGACCTTGATCACATCACCTTCAGAGAGTTTGTCACTCACTTTTTCAACCCGCTCTTCAGAGATCTGGGAAATATGTACCAGACCATCTTTTCCCGGCAAAATATTGACGAAAGCCCCAAAGTCCATCAACTTAGATACCGTGCCTTCATAGATGGTACCCACTTCCACATCAGCGGTGATCTGCTCAATACGCTTGGCTGCCTCTTTCGCGGCTGCACCATCGACCGACGCTATTTTAACAACACCATCATCGGTAATATCGATACTGGTACCCGTTTCTTCCGTCAGCGCCCGAATGGTTGCACCACCTTTGCCGATAACATCCCGAATTTTATCTGGGTTGATTTTTATTGTCAGAATGCGGGGGGCAAAATCAGAGACATCATCACGGGAATCACTAATCACCTTACCCATTTCACCTAAGATGTGCAGGCGACCCGCCTTTGCTTGCTCAAGTGCCGCCTCCATGATCTCTTTGGTAATACCATCGATCTTGATATCCATCTGCAGCGCGGTGACACCTTCATGAGTACCTGCCACTTTAAAGTCCATATCGCCCAAATGATCTTCGTCACCCAGAATATCACTCAGAACGGCGAAATCTGCCCCCTCTTTGATCAACCCCATGGCAATACCAGCAACCGGCGCTTTAATCGGCACACCGGCATCCATCAACGCCAGGCTGGAACCACACACCGAAGCCATTGAGCTGGAACCATTTGACTCAGTAATTTCAGAGACCACACGAACAACATATGGGAACTCCTCAAGCGTTGGCATCACTGCCGCCACACCGCGTTTGGCCAGACGACCATGACCAATCTCACGACGTTTGGGACTACCAACCATTCCGGTTTCACCAACACAATATGGTGGGAAGTTGTAGTGCAACATAAAGGGGTCTTTACGCTCACCTTCGATAGCATCAATCACCTGAGCATCACGTTCAGTACCCAGTGTGACAGCAACAATTGCCTGCGTCTCACCACGGGTAAATAGTGACGAACCATGGGTTCGCGCCAACAGACCGGTATTCACCGTAATCGGACGAATGGACTGGGTGTCACGACCATCAATACGCGGACTGCCATCAATGATACGCGAGCGTACAACTGATTTCTCAAGCTTGCTCAGCGCACCCTTAACCTCTTCTGCAGACCATTGTGACTCATCAGATACTAACGTTGAGATCAGATCACTACGAATACTATCCAAGGCTGCATAACGCGCCTGCTTGTCGCTGACTTGATAAGCATCGGTAACCGCTGTTTCAGCAGCCTGACTAACTGCCGCCTTCAGCTCAACATCTTCAGCTGCTGCCTGCCAATCCCAAGAGGTAACACCAACCTCGGCAACTAACTCACTAATGGCGGTAATCGCTGTTTGCAGCTGTTCATGACCATAAACCACCGCACCCAACATCACCTCTTCAGAAAGCTCTTTAGCCTCTGATTCGACCATCAATACCGCATTTTCAGTACCGGCAACCACAAGATCCAGCGCGGAATCTGCCAATACACTGCGCTCAGGATTCAGCAAATATTGGTCATCAATATAAGCAACACGCGCCGCACCCACTATTCCAGCAAAGGGGCAACCTGACAGCGCAACCGCAGCCGAGGCACCGATTATGGCAGGAATATCGGGGTCAATTTCAGGATCGAGTGAAACAACGGTGGCAACAATTTGAACTTCATTGGTAAATCCATTCGGAAACAACGGACGCAGCGGACGATCAATTAGACGACAGGTCAGTGTCTCTTTTTCAGTCGGACGGCCTTCACGCTTGAAAAAACCACCCGGAATTTTACCCGCCGCATAGGTACGTTCCTGATAATTGACCGTCAACGGGAAGAAATCACGTCCCTCGACGGCCTCTTTTTTCGCAACACAGGTGACCAAAACGGTGGTGTCGCCCATGCTGACCATGACGGCACCAGATGCCTGGCGGGCGATTTCACCGGTTTCCAATTTTACGGTGTGATTACCGTACTGAAAGGTTTTTACTGTTGCTGTCGTCACGTCAGATTCCTTAAATGAGACCAGAAGTTGTAGTTAGTTTACTTACGCAGACCTAAACGAGAGATCAAATCACGATAACGACCCAGATCTTTCTTTTTCAAGTATGCCAGCAATTTACGACGCTGATTAACACAACGCAACAGACCTTGACGTGAGTGGTGATCTTGCTTGTGCTCTTTGAAGTGACCAGACAGGTCTTCAATACGTGCAGTTAACAGTGCAACCTGAACCTCAGGTGAACCGGTATCACTCTCGCCACGCTGGTAATCGTTGACAATAGCTTGTTTATCTTGAGCAGTTAATGCCATTGGTAAAACTCCTAGTAGTATCCCATTTAAGTGGGATGATCATAAATGATGCAGCCGATGATTATTCAGCGCTGCTAACAAGCCGCTTGGGGGCGATTCGCCCATCACTCTGGACTTCGCCTAAACCCAAAAAGGCTTTTTTGTGAGAATAGAGCCGTAGCAAACCACTACTGGGACTATTCGCCACCAACACCTGTTGACCGCGACAGATGTAAAATGAGGCATCGGCATCAAGCTCAACCTGCGGAAAGTCTTTCAGTGCGGTCTCCATCGGTAACAAATGCTCATCCAATTGGTTTAACCCCTGCTCGGCCAGCTGCTCAACCAGCTCGAGAGAGACCATCGGAAGATCTTTGTATCCTGCCACCCATTCGCGATGAAGGGCAGTTAAATGGGCACCGCAACCGAGGAACTCACCGATATCCTCAGCCAGGGTTCGTATATACGTCCCCTTGGAACTGTGCACTCGAATATCCAGTTCGTCACCTTGGTAACGCAGGATTTCCAAGTTATAAATGGTTATACAACGGGGCTTTCGCTCAACTTCCTCACCTTTGCGTGCCAACTTGTACAGTGGCTGCCCTTTGTGTTTCAGGGCGGAATACATCGGCGGAACCTGCTCAATTTCACCGCTAAAGCGCTCAATCATCTGCGCCATAAGCTGCATATCATACACGGCTACGGGGCGTTGTTGAACCACTTCTCCCTCGGCATCACCGGTTGTTGTGGTTTCACCCAGCTTGCAAGTAGCGACGTAGCATTTATCCGCATCCAGCAGATAGCCTGAAAATTTGGTTGCCTCGCCAAGGCAGATTGGCAACATACCATTTGCCAAAGGATCCAATGCACCGGTATGACCCGCTTTATTTGCATTAAACAGCCGCTTTACCCGCTGCAATGCCCCGTTAGAGCTAAAGCCTAACGGCTTATCCAACAGCAGAATACCGCTGATATCGCGGCCTTTTTTACGACGCGCCACCAACCAGCCTACAATTTACCGTCTGTATCATCTGGGTTAGCCACAGGCTCTTCACTATCAGAGAGACGTTTATCACTCTTGACCGCCTGCTCAATCAAATTGGCAAGGTGAACACCCTGCTCAATAGTGCTGTCGTAGTGAAAATGCAACTGGGGAATAGTACGCAAACGAATCGCCCGCCCCAGCTCTCGACGCAGAAAGCCTGCAGCTTTACTCAAGCCGGTCAGCGTCTCTTTTATCGCAACCTGATCAGCATCCATCACCGTGAAAAATATCTTTGCATGATCAAATTCACGAGTCACATCGACTCCGGTGATGGTCACCATACCCACTCTAGGGTCTTTTACCTGATGGGCGATCAACTGAGCCAGCTCACGCTGAATCTGATCGGCAACCCGGTCGGTTCGTTTGTAGTTACGCGTTGCCATTACAGTGTGCGTTTAACCTCAATGCGATCAAAGACCTCAATCTGGTCACCCACCTGAACATCATTGTAGTTCTTCACGCCAATACCACACTCGGTACCGCTCTTCACTTCGTTAACATCATCTTTAAAGCGACGCAGTGACTCAAGCTCTCCCTCGTAGACCACAACATTGTCACGCAATACACGAATCGGGTTGTTACGTTTGACCGTACCATCCAGAACCATACAACCAGCAATCAAGCCAATCTTCGGCGCACTGAACACATCACGTACTTCAGCCATACCGGTAATCACCTCCTTAAACTCAGGAGCCAGCATACCGCTCATGGCGTGACGCACTTCATCAATGGCATCGTAGATAACACTGTAGTAGCGCAGGTCGATCTCTTCATTTTCAGCCAGACGTTTGGCTGATGCCTCCGCACGGACATTAAAGCCAATCACCACCGCACTTGAGGCCAGTGCCAGGTTCATATCAGACTCGGTAATGCCACCCACACCGCTGGCAACCACATTGACTCGCACTTCATCGGTCGAGAGTTTGCGTAACGACTCGGAAAGCGCCCCCACAGAACCCTGTACGTCGGCCTTAATAACCAGATTCAGGGTACTAACCTCACCCTCTTCCATGGTATTAAACATGTTTTCCAGCTTGGCTTGCTGCTGACGTGCCAGCTTGATTTCACGGGATTTCCCCTGGCGGAACGTGGCCACTTCACGCGCCTTACGCTCATTGGCCACCACAATCGCTTCATCACCCGCCGCAGGAACGCCCGACAGACCGAGGATTTCAACTGGAATTGATGGGCCTGCCTCGGAAATCGGCTTGCCATTTTCATCAAACATACTGCGCACCCGGCCATACTCCAGGCCCGCCAGTACAATATCACCTTTCTTCAGCGTACCATTTTGAACAAGGATAGAAGCTACCGGGCCGCGCCCTTTATCAAGACGGGATTCAATCACAATACCCCTTGCCGGTGCATCTTTAACCGCCGTGAGCTCAAGAACCTCCGTCTGCAACAAAATACTATCCAGCAGAGCATCAATACCTTGACCCGTTTTTGCTGAGACCTCAACAAACATATGCTCGCCACCCCAATCTTCCGGAATAACCTCTTCAGCAACCAGCTCCTGCATCACACGCTTAGGATCAGCCTCTTCCTTATCACATTTGTTAACCGCAACAATGAGTGGCACACCGGCGGCTTTAGCATGCTGAATCGCTTCCTTCGTTTGCGGCATCACCCCATCATCAGCGGCAACCACAAGAATGACAATATCGGTTGCTTTGGCACCACGGGCTCGCATCGCGGTGAATGCCGCATGGCCTGGTGTATCCAGGAATGAGATGGTGCCTTTCGGCGTATCAACATGGTATGCACCGATGTGCTGCGTGATACCACCGGCCTCACCAGCGGCAACTTTAGCGGCACGAATATGATCAAGCAGTGATGTTTTACCATGATCAACATGACCCATAATGGTCACCACGGGTGGGCGTGACACTTGCTCTCCCTCGTGCTCATCGGTCAGGCCAATCACTTCATCTTCAAGTGCATCATCATTAATCAGCTTAACCTTGTGCCCCATCTCTTCAATAACGATAGAAGCGGTTTCCTGATCCAACACCTGATTAATGGTCACCATGGTGCCCATGGTCATCATCACTTTAATAACATCGGCCGCTTTTACCGCCATGCGTTGCGCTAATTCAGCAACGGTGATGGTCTCTGAAACAGGTACGTCACGTACAATAGGCGCTGTAGGCTCTTTGAATCCATGCTCTTGGTTCTCATCAATAACAACGGCACGCCCCCGCTTACCCTTTTTACCACCCCGACGACCGGCCTTGCCTTTTGCAACGTGCAGCTCTTTACGACCGTATTTTGTCTCGCGCTCGCCTCCTTTGCCTTTACGCTTGCCACTACGAGAATTGCTATCATCTACTTTTTTATCTGGCGCAGGCGTCGCTGCTGCATTGGCCGCATTACGCGCCTCAACCAACAGACGAGACTCCTCCTCCGCTTTCTTGCGAGATGTTTCTGCAGATGCCAGTCGACGTGCCTCTTCAAGAACATGACCTTTTAGCTCTGCCTTTTTATTCGCCTCAGCTGCCGCACCTAAACGTGCTTGCTCAAGGGCCTGCTCGTGTGCCTCTTTTTTCAATTCTTCTGCCGTTTTTTCCGGCACAGGTGCCTCGACTTCAACAACGGCGGCAACCTCCTCTACTGTCTCAACAGGTGGTGCTTCCGAACTGGCTTTCTCTTCATTTGATGCAGCACCCAAGTTAACGTAAGTACGCTTCTTACGCACTTCAACACTCACCGTTCTGGATCGCCCACTTTGAGATGATGACTGGCGAAGCTCACTGGTTGATTTGCGCTTGAGTGTGATCTTCTTGGGTGATGAGCTGCTCTTCGCATCGCCTTCGCTACCACGCAAAAACTTCAGCAAAAGCACCTTTTCATCATCACTTATCAATGCGTCCGGCTTATCGGCCGGCAACCCAGCTGCTGACAGCTGAGAAAGTAATCGTTCAACCGGAACAGCAACTGCCTCGGCAAATTGTTTGACTGTTACGCTAGACATAACACCTACCCCTTGAGCTACTTATTTTGCTCTTCTGCAAACCATGGTGCACGAGCAGCCATAATCAATGTGCCGGCACGTTCTTCATCGATACCGTCAATATCTTCAAAATCATCAACAGAGAGTTCTGCCAAATCGCTCCAGGTATTAATACCGCGAGCATTTAATATCTTAAGCAGTGCCTCATCCATGCCCTCTAAATCGATCAGTGCCGCTTCTGCAGGCTCATCATCGACATGCTCTTCCTTTAAAATCTCTTGTGTCAGCAGGACATCCCGGGCTCGATTACGCAGCTCTTCAACCACATCATCATCAAATTCCTCGATTTTAAGCAGCTCGGCATGAGGCACATAGGCAACCTCTTCAACACTGCTAAAACCTTCCTGAACCAGGATAGTGGCCACATCTTCATCCACATCCAGCTGATCAACAAACAACACCTGTGCAACCTTGGCTTCCTCTTCATTCTGCTCTGCAGCCTGAGACTCACCCATCACATTCAATGTCCAACCCGTCAACTCTGTTGCCAGTCTGACATTTTGCCCGTTGCGACCAATCGCCTGTGACAGCTGCTCATCAATCACCGCAATATCCATGCTGTGCGCCTCCTCATCAACGATGATTGAGCTGACCTCTGCGGGTGACATCGAATTAATCACAAACTGAGCCGCATTTTCATCCCAAAGAATAATATCAACCCGCTCACCCGCCAACTCATTTGAGACTGACTGAACACGGGAGCCTCGCATACCGACACAGGCACCGACAGGATCAATGCGATCATCATGGCTACGAACCGCTATTTTTGCCCGCACACCCGCATCGCGAGCGGCACTGATGATTTCGATTACCCCATCACCCACCTCGGGCACTTCCAGCTTAAACAGTTCAATCAAAAGACCCGAGTGTGTGCGGCTAACATGTAATAGTGGGCCACGGCTTTCAGCGCGCACATCAAAAAGATAACCACGAACCCGGTCACCGGGGCGAACCGCTTCGCGGGGAATCATATTTTCTCGTGAAATACTCGCCTCAACATGGTTACCCATATCCAGTATGACACCACCCTTATCCAGGCGCTTGACCACACCGGTAATCAATTCACCAACGCGATCTTGATACCGATCGACAATTTGTGCACGCTCCGCTTCGCGGACCTTCTGCACAATCACCTGTTTGGCAGTCTGCGCTGCGATGCGACCGAAACCGACAGACGCCATCGCCTCCTTGACCACATCACCCACCTGGGCATCTTTGTCGTAGTCGACCGCATCAACCATTGTCAGCTCACGCTCAGGATCTTCCAGATCGGGGTAGTCGACCACATCCCAGACACGGAATGTTTCGTACTCACCACTGTCGCGGTCAATAACCACTTGAACATCCATATCTTCGTTATGAAGCTTTTTCGTCGCCATCGCCAGCGCCGCTTCAATTGCTTCAAATATGATACCGCTCTCAACACCCTTTTCATTAGAAACGGCATCAACAACCATCAAAATCTCTTTACTCATATCACTGCCTCCAACGGCCTCAATATCAGAATTCGGGGACCAAATTCGCTTTATCTATAGAAGCAAAGGGCAGCAGGTGTTCATCACCTTCAACGCTAATTGCCACTTTGCCCTCTTTCAAACCAAGCAAAACACCTTGGAATTTACGACGCCCATCAAGCGGCGCCGTCAGCTGTATTTTTGCCCGGTGGCCAGTAAAACGTTCGTAGTGCGCTTCATCAAACAAGGGTCTATCCAACCCGGGGGAGGAGACCTCTAAATGGTAGCCTCCCTTAATCGGGTCTTCCACATCCAGCACACCACTGACCTGATGACTCACCTCAGCACAATCATCGACAACAATACCCTTATCGCTGTCAATATAGAGTCTCAGCACCGAATGCTTCCCCTGAGAAATATATTCAATACCAACCAACTCGTAGCCAAGCGCTTCAACTACGGGAGTGATTATTTCATATAATTTTTCAGACGCTTTACGCACCACCACCACCTTCTAAAACAAAAAATGGGCCAATGGCCCACCCTGACAAAATCGATAGAAGCCATCGCATTTCTTATGGCTAATAAAAAACCCCATAATGGGGCCTGTTACCTTACCTAGCTTATCGGTGTCGATTTCCGACACACCACCAGCCCGAGTGCGTTACTATCTTCCCAGAGGGAGCCCGCACTTCAATGGTGGCGCAGTATAGCAGCACTCCCTACTCCTCCACAACCGCAAGAGGGAAAAACTGGCAAAGTTAAACATGCACCCCAGAACAAACCAAAAACAATACCTGATTCTTTTAGCAATGAACGATGCAGTTGGGGCATGGCGAGTCTGCTTGGCTTGGCGGGCGGCACCCACCCTTGCAGCGGATTGACATCTAGTACTATGATAGTATCATCACGCTATGCCTAAGAAAATTCGTGAATTAATATCGATGCTTGAAAAAGCTGGCTTTTCCAATAGAGGCGGAAAGGGCAGCCACCGAAACTTCCTCCACTCTTCTGGGGTAAAAATCACCATTTCAGGGAAGCCCGGGGGTGATGCCCTCAAATACCAAGAGAAGGAAGTGAAATCAAAGATTGAGGAGACCAAAAAATGAAAGTTGCAGACCGATATATAAAACTAGTTGAATGGTCAGAAGAAGACCAGTGCTATGTTGGCTCTTCACCTGGCTTTATTGGCCCTTGTTGTCATGGAAATGATGAAGCCAAGGTTTATAAACAGCTTTGTGGCATTGTTGATGAGTGGGTAGATATTCACCAACAAGAAAAACTTCCTTTGCCAGAATCATTTACAAGTAAGTCATTTTCAGGGAAATTTGTCATCCGAGTAGGAAAAGACCTTCATAAAGCACTTGCTATTAAAGCAGTAAAATCAGGGGAAAGCCTTAACAGTTTATGCACTGATCTTTTGCGCAGCTCAATGGTTCGTAAAGGCTGATTGGGTAGCCCTCGCCCCTCATAACACCCTGCATACAGCTCCGTACCAACTGTGCATCAATGCCACTCTGACCCTGAGATGTTTCAATTAGAACAGAGAGTTTACGAAACTTTTATTCTGAATACACCTGTAACCCTCTATTTCCCTGGGTTCTGGCTCGAGGCGGGAATTGCTGCTCCGACCCCAATTATTACTCAAAAAAAAGACTGCAAATGCATTTAAAAGTCTTTTAAAAGAATGATTGACTTTAAAAGACATTAGCACTAGTCTTTTAGTTATCTATTTAGGAGGAAGATCAAATGGAAAACATAGAGTCAAAGATACTTCAGTTAAGAGAAAATCTTGAAACTGCTGCGTTTTTAGTCAGTAAAGGCGAATCTGAGAAGGAAGCTCATTCACAAATTGTTCAAAGCCTAGTTGGCTTGTCGGAAATTGAGGCATTATTTTTAGCATCCACATCAGTGGTTGATGCGAACAAAAGTGATTCCAAAGAAGTTAATAAAGTTAACAGACGTCTTAAACTTTGGGCTTCTAGGCAAAATCAAATAAACTCAAAAATACTTAATGCTTTCTTGAAATTAGAGCGTTCAGGCGTAAGCTCAATTACGGAAAGTGATCTGAAAAAACAGCTTCCAGAAGAAGCATCGTTTGATAGTAATTTTTTACAAATGAAAATCATTGCAGATAGAAATCATGGTAAGGTATTTGAGCAATCTGGAGAGAAAATTTCTATTTGGAAGCCTGTGATTACTGGTGTTCGTGAGTATGAAAAAAAAATATTTGATATTTAGTTACGAGTAGCGCAAATATAACGAATAAGGTTATATCGCGCGAAGCCGCGATATGAACCGGTTTGTTGTACAAGCCCGGTTGAGTCACTCTATATATGAAAATTGCTTTTGGTGGCGGTAGTTGCTTGTGAGTTTATGCGAGTTGATAAACCCTGACATTGGCATGCCATTGAATGCGGCCCCCTTGGAAAGTAAATCCCAAGAATTTGCATTCACTGGTTTTCACGACGTGGCTTTTGGTGGTGTTAACCACCAGCTTCAAGCAGTTTTCCAAGTAGTAACTGATGCTACGTAGCCATGTAGATACCATCCCGGGCTACGCTTTAGGCAACGTAACCCCTTTCTGCCCTTGGTATTTACCACCCCGGTCTCGATACGAAACATCACAAATTTCATCTGACTCAAAAAACAACATCTGCGCCACACCTTCATTGGCATAAATTTTAGCAGGCAGTGGGGTGGTGTTGGAGAACTCCAGTGTCACATGCCCCTCCCACTCCGGCTCCAGCGGGGTGACATTCACAATAATGCCACAGCGAGCGTAGGTCGATTTACCTAAACAAACGGTCAATACACTACGAGGAATACGGAAGTATTCTACCGTGCGTGCTAGGGCAAATGAGTTGGGGGGAATAATGCAAACATCGGATTGCACATCCACAAAGCTGTTCTCATCAAAGTTTTTCGGGTCAACAATTGCTGAGTTGATATTGGTAAAAATTTTGAACTCATTGGCGCAGCGCACATCGTAACCGTAGCTTGAGGTACCGTAAGAGATGATGCGCTCGCCGTTTACCTCACGCACTTGTCCCGCCTCAAACGGTTCAATCATGCCTTCGCTTTCGGCCATGCGACGAATCCACTTGTCTGATTTAATGCTCATCAACAGATCCTTAATTTAGCTGTTCTTTATAACAATATTGGGAAACTTGGCCGAATAATCTTTGCCCATCAACGAAACCTGTGCTGCCACGCGACGGGCGATATCCCGGTAACGCAAGCTCAGCTCACCCTCTGGGTCAATCGCCACTGTTGGCATTCCTTTGTCGACATTTTCACGAATCCGAATATCCAGCGGCATCGAACCCAACACTTCAGTAGCGTGCTGTTCGGCAATCCGTGCCGCGCCACCGGTGCCAAAAATGGACTCTTCATGGCCACAGTTTCTGCATATGTGGGTGCTCATATTTTCGATAATGCCCATCACTGGCACCGAGACTTTTTCAAACATGCTGATCCCCTTTCGGGCATCCAGCAGCGCAATATCCTGCGGGGTGGTGACAATCACCGAGCCAGTCACCGGCACCTTTTGCGCCATGGTCAGTTGAATATCCCCGGTACCGGGGGGCAGGTCGATAATCAGATAGTCGAGATCGTGCCACGCGGTATCACCCAACAACTGCTGCAACGCAGAGACCACCATCGGCCCCCGCCATACCATGGGTGTTTCTTCATCAATCAGGTAACCGATCGACATCGATTGAATACCGTGGCTCACCAGCGGCTGCATCTTTTCACCCTCGGCATATTGAGGGCGTTGATGGCAACCGAGCATGGTCGGCTGGCTGGGGCCGTAGATATCAGCATCCAGAATCCCTACCTTGGCACCTTCCAGCTTTAGTGCCAGTGCCAGATTAACCGAGGTAGTCGATTTGCCCACCCCGCCTTTACCCGAGGCGATGGCGATGATATTTCTCACCCCCGGCAGCGGGGTTACCCCCTGCCTTACCGAGTGGCTGGTGATATTGGTAGTGATGGCAACCGAGAGATTCTCAACTCCCTCAACTCCCTGCAAAACACCATTAACGCATTTAATTAGTGCGGCGTGATAGCCTTCACAGGGGAAACCCAGGGTGATCTTTAAAGTCACATTACCGCCATCAACCTCAACACTTTTAAGCGCACCAGCAGAGAGTAGATCCTGCTTTAGATAGGGGTCGATATAACCGGCCAATGCCTGTTTAATTTCTGTTTGTAAACTGTCACTCATAAAATCTAATCTGTTCTTGCTGCTGAATCAGTCGCAATATTACCTGAAATCGGTGCAAACTTTGTAAAATTATTGCAAAATTGCATGCTTTACGCGCCACGCCACAGAGCGGCACCCCTCACATCACAAGAAGAACAGTCTGAACCATGAGCGATCAACCTAGAACCATCCTGATTACCAGCGCACTGCCCTATGCCAACGGCCCGATCCATCTGGGACATATGCTGGAGCATATTCAGACCGATATCTGGAGCCGCTTTCAGAAAATGCGCGGCCACAACTGCCTCTTTGTCTGTGCCGATGATGCCCACGGCACGCCGATCATGTTGCGGGCGCAGAGTGAAGGAATTACCCCGGAAGAGTTGATTGAAAAGAGCAGCCGTGAGCATCAGGCCGACTTTGCTGATTTTGCCATCGGTTTTGATAACTACCACAGCACCCACTCGGAGGAGAACAAAACCCTCGCGGCGATGATCTACACCCGCCTGCGGGATGCCGGGCATATCAACAGCCGCACCATTAAGCAGGCCTTCGACCCGGAAAAAAAGATGTTTCTGCCTGACCGTTTTATTAAAGGTGAGTGCCCCAAGTGCGGTGCAGCCGATCAATATGGTGATAACTGTGAAGCGTGTGGTGCCACCTACTCTCCCACTGAGTTGAAGAATGCGATCTCTGCACTCTCTGGTGCAAAACCAGTCGAGAAGGAGTCTGAGCACTTCTTCTTTAAACTGGGGGATTTTGAGGCGATGCTGAAAGCGTGGTCCACCGAAGGGCATATACAGAAAGAGGTCGCCAACAAGCTCAACGAGTGGTTTGAAGGAGGCCTTCAAGAGTGGGATATCTCCCGCGATGCCCCCTACTTTGGTTTTGAGATTCCCGATGCCCCCGGTAAATATTTCTATGTCTGGCTGGATGCACCAGTGGGTTATATGGCTAGCTTTAAAAACCTCTGTAGCCAGCGGGATGATCTCAACTTTGATGACTACTGGGGAGCAGACAGCAAAACCGAGCTGTACCATTTTATCGGCAAAGATATCGCCTACTTCCACACCCTGTTTTGGCCTGCGATGCTCACGGGGGCCAAGCTGCGCACCCCGACGGCGGTCTTCTGCCACGGCTTTTTAACCGTTAACGGTGCCAAGATGTCAAAATCACGCGGCACCTTTATTATGGCGCGTACCTATCTGGAGCACCTCAATCCGGAGTATCTACGCTACTACCTCGCCGCCAAAATGAGCAGCGACCTGAGTGACATGGATCTCAATATGGAAGATTTCATGCTGCGGGTTAACTCGGATCTGGTGGGGAAAGTGGTTAATATCGCCAGCCGCTGCGCCGGTTTTATCAAGAAGCGCTTTAACGGCAAGCTGGCAGAGAGCCTGAGTGAACCGGCACTCTACGCTGAGTTTGTCGCCCAGGGTGAAAGCATCGCCCAGCAGTATGAGAAGCGTGAATTTGGCCACGCCATGCGCAACATCATGGCGCTAGCAGATAAGGCAAACCAATACATTGATGAGCAGCAACCGTGGGTGGTGGCTAAAGAGCAGGGTAAAGATGAAGCGCTGCACGCTATCTGCTCGATGGGCATCCATATGTTCCGTGCCCTTATCTGTTATCTCAAGCCGGTTCTACCGACAACCGCCGAAAAGGCAGAGGCGTTCCTGAACGCCGGTGAGTTGAGCTGGAATGATGTTAAAGAGCCGCTGTTAGGGCATGAAATCAACAAATTTAAACCGCTGATGACCCGGGTGGAGCAGGAAAAGGTCGATGCGATGCTGGCGGCCTCTCAACAACATATGGAGAGTATTGCCACACCTGCGCCCACATCCGCACCCAGCGGCCCGCTGGCGGATGAGCCAATTAAGGAGGAGATCAGCTTTGATGATTTTGCCAAAATTGATCTGCGTATCGCTCGAATTGTAAAGGCAGAGCATGTAAAGAAGGCGGATAAACTATTACAGCTCACCCTCGATATTGGAGGTGAAACCCGCAATGTTTTTGCCGGGATAAAATCAGCCTACGCACCGGAAGATCTGGAGGGTAAGCTAACGGTGATGGTCGCCAATCTTGCCCCACGCAAAATGCGCTTTGGTCTATCAGAAGGGATGGTGCTGGCTGCCGGGCCGGGGGGGGAAGAGCTGTGGATTCTCAACCCAGATGAGGGTGCTCAACCGGGGATGCGGGTGAAGTAGACAATTCCACCAACACCTTGAAAAGTACTCCAATGGAGTATATAATTAGCACATGATTACCATCGCTGAAACCGAGCCATTCCAGAACAAAATCAATAAATTACTTTCGAAAGAAGAAAAGGATGATCTGATTGCCTACTTATCAGAGCATCCAAGTTCGGGGGATCTGATCCAGGGTACTGGAGGTATTAGAAAGCTCAGGTGGGCGAGAGGAAATAAAGGAAAACGTGGTGGCGTGAGAGTGATTTACTATTTTCACAGTGACATGATGCCGCTTTATCTGTTGGCTGCTTTTGGTAAAAATGAAAAAGCAAATATCTCTACTGAAGAGAAGAATATTTTGTCAAAAGCAGTGAAAGAATTGATTAGCTATTGGAGGCATAAAAATGGGCAAGGCATTCACTGAAATATCCGCTGGCCTTACTGATGCTATTGAGCATGCAAAAGGTGAATCAACAAAAGCAGTTGAGCATCAACCCGAGGCTATCGATGTAAAATCAATTCGAGAGCACTCGGGCATGACTCAACAAAAGTTTTGTGCTGCTTTTGGAATTTCCCTTGGTACTTTGCGTCACTGGGAACAAGGGCTTCGTTCTCCCAGAGGGCCTGCTCGAGTATTACTGAAAATTGTCAAACATAACCCTAATGCCATTATCGAAGCTATGCAGAAATAAAAAGGCGTAGCAAAAGAGATGTTCGAAGCCTCTTTTATCAAGGTCATAAAAACAGTTATCTACTTTTTTATGGGCTTATATAAAACATTGCTTTGCGACAAGCTGTTGATAGCGGCAGAATGGCAGAGCATATTCAGCATTCCCTTAATTCCCCATAACCAATGAACAGTGGAGAGCGGCACAGATGACAGAGTATCTGCTGATTTTGATCAGCACTGTTCTGGTTAACAACTTCGTATTGGTGAAGTTTCTTGGCCTCTGCCCCTTTATGGGGGTCTCCCGCAAACTGGAGACCGCCATGGGCATGGCGCTCGCCACCACTTTTGTGCTGACGCTCTCCTCTATCTGTAGTTATTTAGTTAACACCTACCTGCTGGTTCCCTTCGGGCTTGAGTTTTTACGCACTATCGCTTTCATACTGGTGATTGCTGCGCTGGTTCAATTTACCGAGATGGTGGTGCATAAAACCAGCCCGCTGCTCTATCAGGTACTGGGTATTTTCCTACCACTGATCACCACCAACTGTGCGGTGCTCGGGGTGGCACTGCTGATCATTCAGGAGGAGATGACCTTCTTACAATCGGCAGTGTACGGCTTTGGTGCCTCGGTCGGCTTCTCTCTGGTATTAGTACTGTTTGCCGCGATTCGTGAGCGTGTGGCAGTTGCCGATGTACCCAAAGTATTTCAAGGCGCTCCCATCGCACTGATTACCGCCGGTTTTATGTCGCTGGCCTTCATGGGCTTCTCCGGTTTGGTGAAGGGATAATTTTGTGCTGAGCGCCATTATTGTACTCACCCTGCTAGCCACTGTTTTTGGGCTGATTCTCGGCTTCGCGGCGATTCGCTTTAAGGTTGAAGGCGACCCGATTGTTGAACAGATCGACAGTCTGCTGCCGCAAACCCAGTGTGGCCAGTGCACCTACCCCGGCTGCCGCCCCTACGCCGAGGCGATCGCCAGTGGTGAGGCCAACATCAACCAGTGCCCACCTGGTGGCGAAACCACCATGCTGGCACTCGCTGATCTATTGGGGGTTGATCCACAACCACTGGGTGCCGAACATCAAGCAGAGCCTGAAGCGACGGTCGCCTTTATTATCGAAGATACCTGCATCGGCTGCACACTCTGCATCCAGGCCTGCCCGGTGGATGCCATTCTCGGTGCCGCTAAACAGATGCACACGGTGATAGAGTCCGAATGCACCGGCTGTGAGCTGTGCATTCCCCCCTGCCCGGTTGACTGCATCGTCATGCAGCCAGTCAAACAAGAGGCCCGCAGTTGGAAGTGGCCCTATCCAATCCAGACCTTGGAGCTGCGCAAATGATTCGCCAACTGTTCCGCTATAAAGGTGGGGTCAAACTCTCCGAGCATAAACAGGAGAGCACCCAGCAGCCAATTCAAAAAATAGCGCTGCCTGAAAAGCTGACACTGCCACTACAGCAGCATATTGGAGCAGCGGCCATACCAATTGTGGCGGTGGGAGATCAGGTTCTAAAGGGACAAATGATTGCCAAAAGTGGTGGCCACATCAGTGCACCGATACACGCACCCACCTCGGGAAAAGTAGTTGAGATTGGGGATTTTGCCATCCCTCACCCCTCGGGCCTAAAAGCCCCCTGCATTATTATCGAAGTTGATGGCAACGATGCGTGGTGTGACCACCGTAAACCGGTGGATGATTACCACAACTACACCCCAGAGCAGATCCGTGAACACATTCGCAATGCCGGTGTAGTAGGGCTTGGTGGCGCAGGATTCCCCAGCTTTTTAAAGCTGACGGTAGGCAGCGACCGGGTAGTTGAAACCATGATTTTAAACGCAGCAGAGTGTGAACCGTTTATCAGCTGTGATGATCTGTTAATGCGTGAACGTGCCGAGGAGATCATTAAAGGATTAATGATCATGAAACATGCACTGGTAGCAAAAGCCTGTGTGATCGGCATAGAAGAAAATAAACCTGAAGCCGCAGCAGCACTGCGCAGCGCCATCACCACACTCGCTGTTGAGGTTGAAGTAGTAGAAGTACCCACGCTCTACCCCACCGGTGGCGAAAAGCAGTTGATCAAAATATTGACCAACAAAGAGATTCCCCCTAAAGCACTGCCAATTGAAAAACGTGTGGTAGTACATAATGTAGGCACCGCTGCAGCAGTCTACCGCGCTATTTGTCTAGGCGAACCACTTATCGACCGGGTGATTACCGTCACTGGTGCAGTCAACAAACCGGGCAACTACCAGATCCCTTTTGGTATCAGTGCCGCGCAACTGCTGGAGCAGGTCGGTATCAAACCGGAGCATGTCGAGCGTATTATTCACGGTGGCCCAATGATGGGCTTTGCCCTCAATACCCTTGATATACCGCTGATCAAAACCAGCAACTGCCTGCTGGTGACCGACCCCAAAACGGTACCACTGCGCAACAAGCAGCTCGCTCTCGCCTGTATTCGCTGCGGAAGCTGTGCCGATGTCTGCCCGATCAACCTGCTGCCGCAACAGCTCTACTGGCACAGCCGTGCCAAAGATTTTGATAAGACACAGGATTACAATCTGTTTGACTGTATCGAGTGTGGCTGCTGTGACTACGTCTGCCCCAGCCAGATTCCACTGGTGCAATATTTTCGTTTTGCCAAGACCTCAATCTGGCAGGCCGAGCAGGACAAAAAACAGGCCGAGTTAGCCAAAGAGCGCCACGAGTTCCGCCAGTTCCGTATTGAGCGGGAAAAAGCGGAGAAAAAGGCACGCCATAAAGCCAAAGCGGCCAAGGTTGCAGCCAATAACGCCGGTACCGATGACAAGAAAAAGGCGATAGAAGAGGCGATGGCGCGGGTCAAAGCGAAGAAACAACAAGAGGCCAATGTCAGCGCCTCAAAAACCGAACCGGGGGATAACACCTAAATGCAACTCAACACCCCCAGCTCACCCCATATTCACTCCGGCTATCAACTCAACCAGTTGATGCAACGTGTGCTGCTGGCACTACTGCCAGCGATCGTGCTCTACGTGCTCTTTTTTGGTTGGGGTATTGTGGTCAACATCCTGATTGCGGTGGTCGCTGCACTCGCCTTTGAAACGTTGGTATTGCTACTGCGCAAACGGCCATTGGCCCCCTATTTGGGGGACTACAGCGCGGTATTAACAGCGGTGCTACTGGCACTGTCGTTGCCGCCACTCGCCCCGTGGTGGCTGATCGTGGTGGCCATCTTTTTTGCTATCGTCTTTGCCAAACATCTCTATGGCGGGCTGGGTTACAACCCCTTTAATCCGGCGATGATCGGTTATGTGGTGGTATTAATCTCCTTCCCCCGGGAAGTCACCACTTGGTTGCCACCCGAAGCGGTCAGTGGGCAAATAATAAGCTTTGTTAATGCGCTGCAAGCAACATTCACCGGCGCACTTGGCAACGGCATCACCCCCGACAGCATCTCCATGGCAACACCGCTGGATCACCTCAAAACCCAGCTAACACAAAACCACGCCATCAGCGAAATCATCACTGGCAACGGTATTTTTGGCCAACTGGCGGGGGCAGGCTGGGAATGGATTAACCTGGCCTTCATGGCAGGTGGTATCTGGTTGATCTACAAAAAAGTGATCCATTGGTACATTCCAGTGGCAATGCTGGGCACCCTGGCACTGATCTCCGGACTGTTCTGGCTGATTGATGCCGAGCGCTACGCCAGCCCGCTATTTCACCTACTCAGTGGCGGTGCAATACTGGGGGCGTTTTTTATTGCCACCGACCCGGTCACCGCCAGCACCACCAACCGAGGGCGCATTCTTTACGGCATCGGCATCGGCTTATTGGTCTATATTATCCGCAGCTGGGGCGGCTACCCAGAAGGGGTTGCCTTTGCGGTACTGCTAATGAATATGCTCGCCCCCACCCTCGACTACTACACCCAACCCCGGGTCTTTGGCAGAGGTCGCTAACCATGCTGATGAGACAGATGTTGATTACCGGTGCCATTCTCGGCGGCTTTGCCGCCATTGGCAGCACCTTGGTGGCGATCACCTTTAGCGCAACGGAAGAGAAAATCGAACAGGCTCACCGCGATGCACTGCTACGCAGCCTGCATGAGCTGGTCACCCCGGAACAGAGTGATAATGACCTCTATCACGATGTGATCGAAGTGACCGACCGCGCACTGCTCGGCAGCAATAAACCGGTGCAAATTTATCGTGCCCGCAAAGCAGGGCAGCCAGTAGCAGCACTGCTCACCCCCATCGCTCCCAACGGTTATGGTGGAGCAATCCGACTATTAGTGGCGATCAACTACGATGGCCACCTGGCCGGTGTGCGGGTGCTACAACATCACGAAACCCCCGGACTGGGTGACGATATTGAAGCGAGCCGTTCCGATTGGATTCTCAGCTTTGACAACCACTCACTCAGCAGTTTGAATGCTGGTGAGTGGAAGGTGAAAAAAGATGGCGGTGTATTTGATCAGTTTACCGGAGCCACCATCACCCCCCGCGCCATTGTGCATGCGGTGCATCGCAGCCTGAGCTACTTCCAGCAACACCGCGAGGCGATCTTCAACACCCCATCACTTCCCCCGGAGGCAGAGCACCATGAGTAACACTCGCTACCGTGACATCGCCGAACAGGGGCTGTGGCAAAACAATGTTGCCTTTGTGCAGCTATTAGGGCTCTGCCCGCTGCTAGCGGTGAGTAACAACACTATTAATGGACTGGGGCTGGGAATGGCGACACTACTGGTGCTGGTCTGCTCCAATGTCACGGTATCGCTGATCCGCCACTGGGTACGCCCAGAAGTGCGCGTACCAGTTTTTGTAATGGTCATCGCCTCCTTTGTCACCGCCATCGATTTGTTAATGAACGCCTTTATGCACGACCTGCATATGATATTGGGCATTTTCATCCCGCTGATCGTCACCAACTGCGCCATCATCGCCCGGGCGGAGGCATTCGCCTCCAAACACAGCCCCGGCTACGCCTTTTGGGATGGCCTGATGATGGGGCTCGGTTTTATGGCAGTACTGGTTGTACTGGGTGCACTGCGGGAAATATTGGGGCAAGGGACGCTGTTTGACCAAGCGCACCTGATGTTTGGTAGTGGTGCCGAATGGCTCACCATCACACTAATTGAAGAGTATCAAGGCTTCCTGCTGGCGATTCTGCCACCGGGAGCCTTTATCGGCCTGGGATTGATGATTGCGACAAAAAATTGGCTGGATCAGAGAAGTGACAAAGAAATCGCCAATGGCGCTAATCACCAACAGTCCAACACTCCGGCAGCGCCATCCTGATCAATGGTAATGGTGGTACAGAGTGCATCA
>UOFP01000285.1_pt1 | contig 33014 bp, 34 predicted proteins | sample 1988921 | NCBI WGS metagenome assembly UOFP01 (sample SAMEA4712195, study PRJEB27164) | hydrothermal vent metagenome | biome: marine basaltic hydrothermal vent biome; feature: marine hydrothermal vent; material: mineral | place: Pacific Ocean | collected 2011-06-14/2011-07-23 | depth 1719 m | reverse complement strand
CATGACTCGCTCTTGTTTTACCGCCTCAGCCAATGAGACGTCCGCACTGCTCAGGGGATGCTTACGACGTGTTTCGCTAAAACGCTTTTGCAGCACCGCCGCCGCCGTATCCAGAAAAAGAACCTCACACTCGGCACCCAGCGCTCGAATTTCATCCATCAGCTTGGGAAAACTCTCCAAACCACTACTTAAATTTCGAACATCAATGCCGACCACCAGACTTTCAACCAGATGTTCACGGCCCAAATTTTGTGAGACAAAGTCTTTCAGCAGCATTAACGGTAAATTATCAATACAGTAGTAACCGGCATCTTCAAGCACATTCAATGCGGTACTTTTACCCGAGCCGGAATAACCACTGACTACGATTAATTTCATAAACTATCCCTGGCAATCTGTTCAGTATGACGTCGAATAAACTCCTGGTCAGCATGATACCCTTTACTGCGCAAAATATGCTGACTTGCCGCACTCTCAACCAGAACCGCAAGATTTCGACCCGATGCAACCGGAATGGTAATTTCTGGAATTTCCACATCAAGAATAACCCGTCCCACAAGATCGCCCTCCAGTCGGTTAATTTGCTGTATTTCCGCTTCACTCATCTCTTTCAAATGAATAATCAAACGGAGGTTTTTATCTTGTTTAATCGCACTATCACCAAACAGAGCCCGCACATTCAAAATACCCAGCCCCCGAACCTCAAGAAAGTCCTGCAAAAGTGATGGGCAACGCCCGCGAATGGTATCCGCTGCTACCCGAAAAAACTCAGGGGCATCATCTGCAATAATGCGGTGCCCCCGACTCAACAGCTCCAGTGCCAACTCACTTTTACCGGCGCTGCTTTTACCTGTTAGCAGAAGACCAAGCCCTTTCACCTCCATGAAAACACCATGCAACACCTGTTTCTCTGCAACGGCAATCGCATAATATTCTTGCAGGTAGTTTATTAATTTTCGGCAGGAGACTGAACTGGTGAGCAACGGGAGATCATTCTCGTCAGCGGCGGCCTGGATATCGTGTGGCACCTCAGCCTGGTCCGTCACTACGATATTCATTGGAAGCAGCGCAAAGAGTGCTCTGATTTGACTTTTGCGAGCGGTGTTGCTCAGTCGATCCAGGTAGGCCAGTTCATGATCACCAAGAACCTGAACATGGCTCGGCTGAATAATATTCATATGACCAAATAGAATATCATCCTCTTCTTTGCATTTTTCCAGATCAATTGTCCGGCTGACACCGGAATAACCCGCCACCCATTCGAGGCCTAGCGCCTCTTGATGTGTTTCAAACAGAGCTTTGGTGGTCAGGAGAAAAGCCACAGATTAGCCGCCTTTTTGCCAGTCAGTGACCAGCGTATGCAGTAAACGCTTATCCTGGCATTCACGAAGCGCTCGACAAAGTGCTTTGTCGCTAAACATTTCAGCTAATTGAGAGAGGATTTGTAAATGTTCATCGGTTGACTCTTCAGGCACCACCAAGACAAAAAGCAGATCGACAGGCTTGCCATCAATCGCATCATATTCGATCGGCTCCACCAATTGGATAAACAGCACCATGGTCTCGGTTACATTTTTCACCCGGCCATGGGGAATGGCAACGCCATTGCCAAAGCCTGTACTACCCAACCGTTCACGGACAATCAAACTATCAAAAACAACACCCTGAAAGCCCGCCTGATCGTGAGAAGCAAGAACCTCACTGGCAAGTTCCAGAACACGTTTTTTACTGGTAACACTCACCCCGCAAAGCACTCGCTCCGGAGGAAGAATATCTGAGAGTTCCATACTGTATTTCGCCTTCAGGCCTTTAGGGAACCTCTGAACAAGCCATGACGATTTCATGCTGGCTAAAATCGCCCTCATCCATCCCGAAAATCACACCAATAGAACAACTATTACTACGCATTTCGAAATAAATGAGAACAATTTCCGCTCAGCCTAATGCTACCCAGACTTATTCGGAGCCTCTTTAGGCGTTATCGATTTCAACAGCCTGTGTTTTCACTGCTGCTGCCTCACTACGGTGGTGATCAGTTAGTTTTTCTTTGTGTTTTTTAATCTGGCGGTCAAGCTTGTCAACCAGTGAATCGATCGCAGCATACATATTTTCATCTGTAGACTCTGCGAACAGATTATTGCCACCTGCCACATGCACAGAGGCCTCAGCCTTTTGGTTTTTCTTCTCGACTGAAAGGATAACATGAACGTTTGTCACATTATCAAAGTAGCGCTCTAAACGCACAATTTTTGTCTTCACATACTCTTGCATTGCTTCTGTCAAATCGATTTTCTGGCCGGTAATATTCAATTGCATTATTAACTCCTAGTCTTAACCGAGTCGCTTACGTTCATTTGAAGGAGGAATAGACATCGCCTCACGGTATTTGGCAACAGTCCGGCGAGCAACATTAATACCTTGCTCCCCCAACAAGCCTGCCAATTTGTTATCACTCAAGGGCTTTTTAGGCGCTTCAGCAGTGATCAGTTTTTTGAGCAAGGCACGAATAGCAGTAGAAGAACACTCACCACCACCCACCGTACCCACATGGCTTGAAAAAAAGTATTTTAATTCAAAAATGCCTCGCGGTGTATGCATATATTTTTTTGTAGTCACACGAGAGATCGTCGACTCATGCATCTCAACCTCTTCGGCTACATCTGCTAATACTAGCGCTCTCATCGCCTCTTCGCCATATTCAAAAAAGGCGCGTTGATACTCCACAATACATTTGGAGACCTTCAACAGTGTTTCGCTGCGGCTTTTCAGGCTCTTGATAAACCAGCGCGCCTCCTGAAGATTGTTCTTTAAATAGGTGTTATCGGCACTACTATCCGCACGTCGAATCATACCAGAATAATAGGGGTTTACCTTTATTTTTGGTGCACACTCTGGGTTGAGTTCAACCTTCCACTTACCTTTTACTTTTTTCACCAGCACTTCAGGAACCACGTACTCCGACGGTGCCTCAGCAATGCTGTTTCCCGGACGAGGATTAACCGATTGTACCAGCGCAATAGTCGCCATCAGCGCCTCTTCGCTCAATTTCATTCGCCGCATAATTTGTTTGAAATCGCGTGTAGCCAACAGATCCATGAATTCACCAATCAGCTGCAACCCCTCTTGAAGCCAAGGGGTTTCAGCATCATACTGCTGAAGTTGCAATAATATCGACTCACGTAAATCACGTGCGGCAACACCCGCCGGATCACAGTTTTGCAGCACCCGCAAAACGGCCTCTATCTCGTCAAGCTCAATGTCGTCATCCTCGTCAAAGCCGACAAGAAGTTCATCCAGGGTCGTTGTGAGGTAGCCATCATCATCAATTGAGTCAATAAGGGTATTCGCAATATCGCGATCTCGTAACGACAAATTACCCATTTCAATCTGCCAGGTGAGATGCTCTTGTAGAGATTGACTGCCGCTGCCGTGTTCAAACTCACGTTGATCATCATCCGCACCACCCAGCATTGGGCCGGCAGGTGCTTCAAACACATCATCCCAGCCGCTGTCCACGGGCAAATCTTCGGGAATGTTGTCGCTATTTTGTAGTTCACGCTCTTCTTGTGCCGGTGCTTCAGCACTGTTTTCACTGCTGGCCTCCACCGTTGAGCGTTCGTCTGGCGTCGCTTCATTGCTGCGACTAGACTCCTCATCCACTTCAAGTAGTGGATTAGAGTCCAGAGCCTCTTGTATTTCCGCCTCCAACTCCAAACTGGAGAGTTGCAGCAGGCGTATTGCCTGCTGCAACTGGGGCGTCATGGTCAGGCTTTGACCCAGTTTTATTTGAAGTGATTGTTTCATGCGGTTCTCTTCTCTCTCAGCACCCTTAGCGGCATTGAGGTCTACATCTTAAAACCGTGCCCCAAATAAACATCTTTTACTTGCTGGTTTTCCAATATCTCTTGTGGTGTTCCTGCGGCCAAAACCTCACCCGCACTCATAATATAGGCACGCTGGCAGATACCCAGTGTTTCACGAACATTGTGATCCGTAATCAACACCCCAATTCCACGCTGGCAAAGGTGTTGGATAATTTTCTGTATATCAATCACCGAGATCGGATCCACACCGGCAAAGGGCTCATCAAGTAAAATAAATTTGGGATCAGCTGCCAGTGCCCGGGCGATTTCGACTCGGCGACGCTCGCCCCCCGACAAGCTCATACCCAGACTATCCCGTATAGGCACAAGATGAAACTCTTGTAGTAGTGCTTCAAGTTTTTGTTGTCGCTGGCTCGAAGAAGAGTCACCATCAAGCTCTAATACGGCCATGATATTGTCAGCCACTGAAAGCTTACGAAACACCGATGCCTCCTGTGGCAGGTAACCAATACCTCGTTTGGCACGGGCATGCAATGGCAACGTGGTAAGATCATCACCCTGCAGGGTGATCTCTCCTTTATCACAGGGAACCAACCCCACAACCATGTAAAAACTGGTTGTTTTCCCCGCACCATTTGGGCCAAGCAACCCGACTACCTCGCCACTATCAACCCGCAACGAGACATTTTTAACCACTTGACGATCGCCATACTGTTTTGCAATGCCCTTGGCAATCAGGCTACTCACGCTTGGCTCCATCGGGTTCAGACCGGCTTTTTTGATGAAGAACTTCAGGCTGGATAACAACCCTCACCCGTTGTTGTTCGTGCCCTTGGCCACTTGCCAGAATTCTGTCGTTATAGACATCAAACTCAATTCGTCCACCACTAAAATGATTTCCTTTCTGCCACAACTGAGCATTACCTTCCATAAGCAGGTGCCCATCACTCATTTGATAACTCATTTTTTTTGCTTCAGCACGTGTCGTTTTACCATTGTCACTTTTTATCTCAAAGAAAACCGGCGTACCCTCAGCTTCAATTCGATGCAGTGAGCGGTCACTACTGAAAACCGATACCTGATCTGCGCGCAAACTCATCTCCCCTTGCTGAAAAAGCACCTCACCACGATAGGTGCTAATCCCCTTGGGTTCATCGATCAACACCTCAGAAGCCTCTATCAGCACCGGTGCCTTACGGTCTGTCTCTGCCGCCGCCAATTGCATGGAAAACAACACCGCCATGAGACACCCCCATTGAGACCATTGGTTAATAGTTTTCATACCTTACCCGAACTTGAGATTGGAGCTGCAGACGATTTTGTTGCAGATCAAGCAACAGGCCTCGCCCTCGCAACTCACCCACATTGTGTTGTTGAAGAAGTATATCTGCCACACTGCTCGCCTGTTTTTTGGCAAGATCAATTAACAGACTGTCTGTCTCCAGTCGCAACGGTGAATTGTTGCTATCCCCTTTATACAGGCTGACGCCTTGACGTAAATCCAACTGCTGCTCTCTGTTTTTCAGGGTACCTTGCTCAGCTGCCATTACCCAGGCGGGTTGACCCTGACGATAAACCACGATTTGGGGAATTTCCAAAGTCATCGTATCACTGAGTGGAAAGTGAACCAATGAGCGGGCAGAGAGGTGATATTTCGCGCTACCATCATCACCGGAGACATAAAGTTTCAATCCTCGCATATGGAAGTCAGACTGATGCTCCATCACCAAGTTCACCTCATCCTGAGACTCCAGCACCTCCTGTGAAAACCATCCTATGATGGCGACAACCAGCAAGCCAGCGCCCACCATAAGGTACTGTTTTCTGATCAGCAAGCAGAGCTCACAATGCAATTTATCGCAGTCATAGATACTGATTCAAGGTTGACTCCAAGCAGCCTTGCGCCTCCATAATCAACTCACAAATATCACGAGCAGCACCACGACCACCATCGCTTGGAGTCTGCCAATGGGCATGTCGCTTGACCCAACCATGCGCATCCTGTACCGCAACCGCTAAGCCGACACGACGCATAATCGGCAGATCAACCACGTCGTCACCCACATAAGCCACTTCATCAGCCGTTACTGCCAGCTTATCAATCAACGCCAGGAAGGCAGGCAACTTCTCATGCTGCCCTTGGTAAACGTGTTTAATACCAAGATTTTCCATGCGATGCGTCACCACATTAGAGGTACGACCGGTGATAATCGCCACCTCGACACCGCTCTCACGCAGCATTTTCATACCATGACCGTCGCGTGAATTGAACGCTTTCATCTCTTGACCATCATCGCTAAAATAGAGACTGCCGTCGGTCAAAACGCCATCCACATCAAAAATAATCAGCTTAATCTGTTTTGCCCGTTCCAGAATATCCTGCATATCACCACCTGTACTGTTTACCCCTAAATCCTATACCACACCCGCTCGCAACAAGTCGTGCATATTGAAGGCACCAACCACACACCCTGCATCATCAATCACGGGTAATGCATTAATTTTATATTCATCGAGTATTTGCAGCGCCTCGGCCGCCAACATGCTGGCCCGTACTGACTGGCAGGGTGCGGTCATGTGATCTCGCACCAACATCTGGTGCAGGTTAATCTCACCGTGGTCAAGCATGCGACGCAGATCACCATCGGTAAAGACGCCCCGCAACTGCCGGTTTTCATGTGAATCGACCACCACAACCATGCCCAAACCCTGGCGAGTCATCTCAACCAGAGCATCACTCATCGGCTGTTCACCCGTCACCAAAGGGATCGTAGCATCATCATGCATAATGTCACTAACATGCAGTAGCAACCGGCGACCCAAACTGCCTCCAGGGTGGGAAAGGGCAAAATCCTCGGCGGTAAAACCACGGGTTTCCAGCAGTGAAACCGCTAAAGCATCGCTCATCGCCAGCGCCGCAGTGGTACTGGCGGTGGGTGCCAAACCAAGCGGACAGGCTTCTTTTTCAACACTCACATTAATATGCACATCCGCTTCACGGGCCAAGGTGGAGTCCGGGTTGCCCGTTAACGCAATCATCGGCACTTGGGCCCGGCGCAACAACGGCAAAATGGTTCTCAACTCGTCGGTCTCACCCGAATTGGAGTAAGCCAGAACTACATCTTTTGGCGTAATCATTCCCAGGTCACCATGACTGGCCTCACCCGGGTGCATAAAGAAGGCCGGTGTTCCGGTGCTGGCCAGCGTCGCTGCCACCTTGTTACCAATATGGCCCGACTTCCCCATCCCGGTCACCACCACTCGCCCCTCACAGGCCAGCATGAATTCACAAGCGCGAACAAAGTCATCATCCACCCGGGCAATCAATGCGGTCACGGATGCCGCTTCCGTTTTCAGTACCGCTGTCGCCAACGCGATTACTTTCTGTTTATCCATCGTATTTTACTCTGCCACCTCGGGGTAGCCCAGTGCATTCAGACAGCGCGCCAAATCAGCACGGTCAAGATGATCACCACTGATAATCACGGTACCCGTGGTGGGTTCAACCTCAACTTCCATCACTTCATCTCGCGCCAGCAGCCCCGAAATAATGTTATTTACACAGCTTTGACACTTTACATTTGCAACCGTTAACAACTCCGCCATAACCTGCTACCCCACCACTGCAAAATAGAGCATGACCATATAACCGACAAAAGAGGCTAATAAAACAGCGCCTTCAATACGGCTAATTTGACCATCCTTACCCTTAAATCCATACGCCATCAAGAACAGCGCCACTGTCAATAACGTCATGACAACAAAATCACGACTCATAACCTCCGGCCCCAGCACCGTCGGCATGATAATGCCCGGCAGTGCCAGAACCGCCAGAATATTGAATAAATTTGAGCCAATGATATTACCAATGGCCATCTCATGCTCTTTCTTTAGTGCCGCAGAGACGGTTGCCGCCAATTCCGGCAAGCTGGTACCAATGGCAATAATGGTCAAACCAATAATTAAATCGCTAACGCCAAAATAGTGTGCAACATTAACTGCCCCCCAGACTAACAACCATGAACTCACCATCAACAGTACAAGACCCAGCAGCAGCCAAAAAAATGCCCTGCCAGTTGACATATCAGTCGGAATTTCGTCATCAAACTCGGCCTCCAGCGGCTCTTCGCCCACCGCCTGTTCTTGGCGAGCAAGGCGAATCATCCACCACAACATCACCACCACACCGGAGAGCAGAATAAAACCATCGACACGACTCAAATCATTGTCGATCATCAATACTGCGGCCAAACCCATCACTAAAAAAAGCAGTGGAAATTCGCGTTTCAATACTTTCGAGCGCACTACCATCGGAGAAACTATGGCGGTAAAACCTAGCACCAAGGCAATATTGGCAATATTAGAACCCAGCGCATTACCCACCCCGATAGTAGGATTACCTTCCCAGGCCGCCATGCCTGAAACCAGCATTTCGGGGGCTGAGGTGCCAAAACCGAGAATGGTCATACCAATAATCAGTGGCGAGATACCGTAGTTACGTGCCACCGCCGATGCACCAAGCACAAAACGATCCGCACTCCAGACCAGCACCACCAAACCTAATAAAATTGCAGCAGAAGATAACAACATAACCGGAGGGAACTCACTTCAAATAATTTAAACTGCGTCCAAAACAACGCCAGGCTGCGAATCATACCACAAGCCAAACCAGCACATTGTCCAGGCTGCACTAACGGATTTATTAATATTAAAGAGGTTAATATGCGTAGTGAGCCACCACTCCCAAAAACACCACCAAACCGAACCACTGGTTATTTTTAAATGCTTTCATGCAACCGGCTACATCGCGGTAACGAATCAAGTATTGCTGGTAAACCATCAATAGAGCACCGATCATTAACGCTATTTGATAATAACCCCCCAGCGATAATCGCTGCCCCACAAGAAACAAAATGAAAACCACCAACGCCTGCAATATGCCAATAATAACTTTATCTGCCGTACCAAATAGAATCGCTGTGGAGCGCACGCCTATTTTTAAATCATCTTCGCGGTCGATCATCGCATAGATGGTGTCATATGCGGTTGCCCAAACCACTGTTGCAGCCAATAGCAACCATGCCACCTCTGGAATCGCATTAGTTTCGGCGGCAAATGCCATTGGCACGCCCCAGCCAAACGCCAACCCGAGAAAAATTTGAGGCAGGTAGGTGTAACGCTTCATAAAGGGATAGATACCGGCCAACACCACCGCGACAAAAGAGAGCCAAATGGTCAGGGAATTGAGTAATAAAACAGAGAGAAAAGCCAACAACGCCAACCCACCTGCCAATAACAACGCCTCCTCTTTTGATACTGCGCCACAGGCAATTGGGCGCTGCTTGGTGCGTTCAACATGCGGATCAAAATCACGATCAGCGTAATCATTGATGACACAACCTGCTGAACGCATCAGAACAACGCCGACAATAAAAACAGCCAGATTCAACCCACCAGGCACACCTTCTGCGGCAATCCACAACGCCCACATACAGGGCCAAAGCAACAGATAAATGCCCACAGGGCGATCCAGCCGCATCAACAAAAAATAATGTCGCCAACGCCCTTGCAACGCCAATTTCATCTCACCCCCTCACTAATACCCTTGCTCGCAATCAGCTCAAAGAGTGATGGCAAAAAATATTCACTCACTATCAATGGCTTGTCGGTCAAATAAAAAACTGAACGCCGACCCCAAACAAGCTCATCACTCAAATCATGCTGCAATAGGCTTCCCGACAGCCTGGATACCTGAATTCCGGCTCGACGCATTCCCTTGCTGGAAAAAAGCAGCGCCCCGAGTGGACGTTCCCCCATATGGGCCAAGCGACGTGCTGCCCCCTGTAGTGTCGATAGCGGTATCACGGTACGGGCATAAACCAGCGGCAGAGATCCTGAGCAGAGATAAACCTCGCGCACATGCGCCTGCTCGCCATCACGAACCGAAAGCACCCGACGCTCATCATGGCGCGCTCGACCACGACATGCCCCCAATAGCTGCACATTAAAATCGTGACCACAGAGTTGAATCAGACGCCGGGTCAGCGATCCATCATCAAGCAACCATTGTCGCAACACCGGTGTGGCCTGCCTTAAAACATGCGTACGTTTATCATGCCAAGAGACATTGCTATTCACCACCACCACTCAATCATATTTACAAAAGTGAGGGCTATCATACACACCAAAACCCCATCAACCCAACTCATCACGAAGCCATGATGGCCCACATGGCGTTTTCTTTGTGTGCCGCATCACATTTTACCCGGAGATTGGCGAGCTACGTCTTGACACATAAAAAACCCTATGGCATAAGACTACATGCGCGCAATAAAAAATATAAAGGCGGGCATGTAAAATTGGGGGAGTTCATTTCCGGTGGTAAAACACCATTTCTCAAAATATCAAGGCAATCCCCCGAACAATCCCCCTTTTACTAAGGGGACTAAATTTCCGTTGGAGGAGAATTATAATGAAAGCAATTTGGTTAACTATTCCTGCTGTTGCAGCCCTGCTCGTTGCAGGTACTGCGAGCGCCGATCTGGCCCTGGCAAAAAAGAGTGGCTGCATGGCTTGTCATGCCATCGATAAGAAAGTAGTGGGCCCCTCCTGGAATGACATTGGTGCCAAATACAGTGCGGAAGCCGATGGCAAAGCAACCGTACTGGCAAGTATCACTGATGGCAGCCGTGGCAAATGGGGCAAGATTCCTATGCCTCCTCAAAAACGCCTCTCGACTGAAAATGCAGATAAATTAGCTGCATTCATTCTCACACTGAAGTAAGTACCATTCAGTGAACATAAAAAAGGCCGATACTATCGGCCTTTTTTATTGCCCGGAATTTACCAGCGAAAAATCATCCACGCCGGAATCATCACATCAGGATCCAGCTCATTACGGCGACTTTCCAGCTCACCATCGCCATCCGCATCGACCAAATAATAGGCCACACCCACGGCAGGAGTGACCTTAATCATGTAGAGTGATCCATTCAGGCGATACTCCTCAACAACCCCTCGATCATCTTCGTGAATCGTCACCTTGGGCTCCAACACCTCACTGGCTTCATCCACGATCTGTTGCTGAAGAGCATCTTGTGCCCACAGCGGTGCCACACACAATAGAAACAACACAACCCCGTAACGCATATTCATGCTCCACTCTCCCAAACCATTCGCCTTAATTATAAGCCCTCGCCCACATAAAAATGCCATCCAGGCAGAAAATAGTCGTTAATTCAGGCATTATAGGTTGATTACATGCCACCGTGGCAGCTCACAACCCAAATGAAAATCACCCTATGAAAACAAACAGCCCATTTATTTTAGTCGATGGCTCGTCTTATCTATTTCGAGCCTTTTATGCTATCAAGCACCTGAGCAACAGCCAGGGCATGCCAACCAATGCCATTTATGGCGTCATCAATATGATTCGCAAACTCATTAAAGAGTATCAGCCTGAATTAATAGCCGTGGTCTTTGATGCCAAGGGGAAAACCTTTCGCAACGACCTCTATAGTGACTACAAGGCCAATCGCCCACCGATGCCAGATGAGTTGCGCGTTCAAATTGAACCCATTCACAACATTATTCGCGCCATGGGCATTCCATTAATTGTGGTTGAAGGGGTAGAAGCGGATGATGTTATCGGCACACTCTGCCGACAAGCCAGTGAACAACAACTAGAAACATTGGTATCCACCGGTGATAAAGATATGGCTCAACTGGTTAATCAGCACGTCACACTGATCAACACCATGACCGACACCCTGATGACCCCTTCCGGAGTGGTAGAAAAATTTGGCGTTTCACCGGAACAGATCATCGACTATCTGGCACTGATGGGTGACAGTGCCGACAATATCCCCGGCGTTCCCAAGTGCGGCCCCAAAACTGCGGTTAAGTGGCTCAACGAATTCGGCTCTTTTGACCAAGTACTCGCACAAGCGGACAAGATAAAAGGCAAAGTTGGTGAAAACCTACGTGCCAGCCTGGCATTTCTCCCTCTCTCTCGCGAGCTTGCCACCATAAAGCTGGATGTTGCGCTGGACTCACCCCCCGAACAGCTCAAGCTGCAAGCCGCTGATCACGATGCGTTAGTCACGCTATTCAAGGAGATGGAGTTCAAAACCTGGTTAAGTGAATCACTGAACAACACAGGAAACGGTCGCAGCGACACACCGGGTGCCGAAAATGGAACCGCTGCTACTGAGTCAAAAAAAGCCAATTATGAAATCATTTTCAAGCAATCACAGCTCGACAACTGGCTAGATAAATTAAAAGAAGCGGAGCTATTCGCCTTTGATTGTGAAACCACCAGCCTCGACTACATGGAGGCCAAAGTTGTCGGCGTCTCTTTTGCCGTAGAACCGCATCACGCCGCCTACCTGCCATTTGCACATAATTATCTGGATGTACCACCCCAACTTGACAAAGCCAGCGTACTCGCCCAATTAAAACCGCTATTGGAAGATGACAATCACGCCAAAGTCGGACAAAACCTCAAATACGACATGAGTGTACTGGCTAATGAACACATTACCCTGCGCGGAATTTGCTTTGACACCATGCTGGAATCTTACATTCTTGATAGCACAGCCAGCCGCCACGATATGGATTCACTGGCACTAAAACACCTCACCCACAACACAATCCACTTCGAAGAGATTGCCGGTAAAGGTAAAAAACAGCTCACCTTTGATCAGATCGATATCGACATCGCTGGCCCCTACGCCGCAGAAGATGCCGATATCACACTGCGCCTGCACCAGACCCTATGGCCACAACTCGCCAAGCACGAAGGCCCAAAAAAGATCTTTGAAACAATTGAAATACCTCTAGTCAGTGTACTGTCACGCATTGAACGCAATGGCGTACTCATTGATGCCCAAATGCTACACCAACAGAGCTTAGTACTGGCAGAACGCATTACAGTGCTTGAAAAGGAGAGCTATCAGGTCGCAGGAGAAGCATTCAACATGAACTCCCCCAAACAACTGCAAGTGATCCTATTTGAAAAACTGCAACTACCGGTCATCAGCAAAACCCCCAAAGGACAACCATCGACCGCTGAATCGGTTCTCATCGAATTGGCGGAACAAGGGCATCATTTACCACAACTGATCACCGAGCACCGCAGTCTCAGCAAGCTAAAATCCACCTACACAGACAAACTGCCACAGCAGATCAACCCACACAGCGGCCGGGTACACACCTCCTACCATCAGGCGGTTACCAGCACCGGTAGACTCTCTTCAGCCAACCCGAACCTGCAAAACATTCCGGTACGAAGTGAGCAAGGGCGGCGCATACGACAAGCCTTTATTGCACCAGCGGGCTTTAAACTGCTGGCCGCCGACTATTCACAAATTGAATTACGCATTATGGCCCACCTCTCCGGCGATGAAGGGCTGCTCAACGCCTTCGCTAACGATAGGGATATTCACTCTGCGACCGCCGCAGAGGTCTTTGATACCGAGATCAACCAGGTTAGCAAGGAGCAACGACGGCGCGCCAAAGCGATTAACTTCGGTCTGATTTATGGCATGTCAGCCTTCGGCCTCGCCAAACAGCTTGATATCAGCCGCACAGAAGCACAGCAGTACGTTGAACTCTATTTTGAACGCTACCCCGGGGTGAAGCGCTATATGGATGAGACCAAAGAGAGTGCCCGGGAGCGGGGCTATGTCGAAACAGTCTTTGGTCGCCGCCTCTACCTACCTGAAATCAATGCCCGCAATGGTCAGCGCCGCCAATATGCCGAACGCAGCGCCATTAATGCCCCCATGCAAGGTACCGCCGCAGACATCATCAAGCTTGCGATGATTCAATGTGACCAGTGGTTACAACAAAGCCCTCACATTGGGCAGATGATCATGCAGGTACACGATGAGTTGGTATTTGAAATTGCAGAACAACATCAAGAGGAAGCAAAAGCCAAGATCAGCGAATTGATGTGTTCAGTGGCACAATTAAACGTCCCCTTAAAAGTTGAAGCAGAACTGGGGGACAACTGGGAGCAGGCACACTAAAACCTAATTTTTCAAAAAATGCTGAACTAAACAAAAAGTACCCAGTCGTACTATGCGTATGGCGAGTCACCCGACCCTGCACTCCTCCATCGGCAGGGTCACATTAAGCGCCGCCCCCCTTACGGCGCTTAATAATCTTTTACCGGCTATAAACTGTAGCCGGTAATTTCTTATTCTGGTAACTTATTCTGAAACCTTCGCAGCATCCATTTCAAAACCCAACCAAGCATCCAGACACTGATGAACCTCATCAACACCCCGTCGCTTTAACGATGAAAAGAGCTGTACACTCACCGTACCGTCATAACACTCAACTGCCTTACGCACCGCAAGAAGAGTACTCATTGCCGGACCACGTTTCAGCTTATCGCTTTTGGTCAGCAGGATATGCACCGGCATCGTCACTTGTGACGCCCAGTCCAGCATCTGTTGATCAAACTCAGTCATTGGATGGCGCACATCCATCACCAAAACTAGCCCAGCAAGGCATTCGCGGGTTTGCAAATAACGTTCTAGCAACCTTTGCCATTGAATCTTCATCTTTTCCGGTACTTTGGCATAACCGTAACCGGGTAGATCAACCAGCCGACGCGATTCATCAATCTCAAAAAAATTAATCAACTGGGTTCGCCCCGGGGTTTTACTAATGCGTGCCAGGCCTCGAATATTAGTCAGCGTATTGATAGCGCTTGATTTGCCTGCATTGGAGCGCCCAGCAAAGGCCACTTCGCGGCCATTTTCGCTTGGCAACTGAGGAAGAGATGCAACACTGATAACAAACTGAGCTCGATTGTAGGCTGGATTCATGGGGTATTTCCTTAACAAAATAGAGCTAAATTTCCGCAAAACGGTTGACTCGGGACAATTAACTACAATAACCTTTCCCCCTATTATTCTCACAATAAAGATTCTGAATTACCACCGCTGGTTATCATGAATCGAAAATCAGGACAAAAAACTTTGCTTGGATATCGAGTAACAAGGCTATTGATCACCCTGGCACTGATGAGTATCGCCTCCGCCACAATCGCAGCAGGTAACCCTGCAGCAGGCAAATTCAAGGCTATCTCCTGCCAAATTTGTCACGGTAAAGATGGCCACAGTACCAACCCGGCCTACCCAAAACTGGCAGGACAACACGCCGCCTATATCGAAAAACAGATGCATGATTTCAAAACCAAGAAGCGAATTGATCCGGTAATGAACGAGATGGCCCCCTCAATATCGGATAGAGACATTGCCGACATTGCCGCCTATTTTGAGAGTATCAAGTAACACCACCACATAATAACTATAATTTTATAACCTTAAGTTAAGGAAGGATCACCCACCATGACAAAAACCATACTTAGCGCACTCGTTTTTGTGTTTGCAGCCTATACCACTGTTCAAGCCGCGGGCGATGCTGGCGCGGGCGAAGAGAAATCCATGGCCTGCCAAGGCTGCCACGGAGCTGATGGAAACAGTCCAGCAGGAATGTGGCCATCACTCGCAGGCCAATCAGAAAAATATCTAGTCAAGCAGATAAAGGATTTCAAGTCAGGTGCTCGCACTAACGAAACCATGGAGTCCATGGTAGCAGACCTAAACAACCAGGATATTGCTGACATCAGCGCTTATTTCGCCTCAAAAAAGGCCACTTCAAGCGGCACCAATGATGACGAAGGACTAATCATATTGGGCAAAAAAATCTATAAGGGTGGCAACAATGACAGCCGACTAATGGCTTGTGCTGGCTGTCACGGTCCGAACGCCGAAGGCAACGGCCCAGCGAACTTCCCTCGATTGGGTGGGCAACAGGCGGAGTATCTGCTAATTCAACTGGAAGCCTTTGCGAATAACAGCCGCACAAATGACATGGCTGCCATGATGCAAAATATTGCTGCACGGATGTCACAGAAAGAGATGGAGGCTGTTGCAGCCTACCTTGCCACTCAGGCTGAGTAAGCAGTTGCTACACACTAAAAAAGGGCGGTTAATCCGCCCTTTTTTGGTTCTAGTGCTACCGCTTTCCTGATCCATACAGATAATGGGAAAAGGTCGCCACATCCTTACTGACCCGTCTAAGCAGATGATCCAGACTAACAATCGCATGCTCCAGCAAGTTGACCGCGATATAAGGGTGTTCAACCCGTAACCGCAAATACATCGGGCGGGGCAACCGCAACAATTGCGCCTCAGCAGAGATCGCACGCATGCGTACCGAGCGGGGCTGGCGATCAAAAAATGACATCTCTCCCATCAACTCCCCAAGCTGTATCCGCCCTACCTCTGTCTCTTTACCATTATTGTCATAAAATAGCGCCGCCTCTCCCTTAACCATGAAGTAGAGTGCTTCACTTACCTCGCCAATATCAGCAATAACCCCTCCCTCCTTAACCTCAACCAACTGCATGTAGTCGAGTAAAATCCGCACCTCTTTGATGGTTAACGATTCACACAAGTATTGCTGATTAAGAAAATGAGCTAAATCAATTTGTTCGTCCATTTCAGACACTCCTGTTAATACGGTTCAAATAACGATAATCCGGCGGCCACTTTTATCGGGCAATAATCAAAATACCACAGTCACTGTTAACATTTTCTTACAACCCGTCATATAAAACAATAATATCAGGGAGTCACCCAAACAAGGTAAAAATAACTGGCCCTATAAATCACGTTTTCAATCAAGCATTGTTGCCTTTAGCCATCCATTTGGATACCCTGCTGAAAACAAATAATTTACGGAGAATCTCATGCAGTTGTTCAGCATTATCTTTATCAGCTTATTACTTGCCTTCTCTAGCAGCAGCGCCATATCGGCCCCATTTGAGGAGGATGTTGATTATGAGCGCATTGATCAACCCCAGCCGACTAAAAGTAAAAACAAAATCGAGGTTATCGAGTTCTTCTGGTACGGCTGTCCGCACTGTAACAACTTTGACCCCTACCTTCAGCGCTGGAAAAAAGGCTTGGCCAGTGATGTCGAAGTCGTTTTAATTCCTGCGATATTTCGTCCAGAGTGGGAGATTCACGCCCGTGCTTTCTATACCGCTCAGGTATTAAAAGTATTGGATAAAATTCACCCCGCAATGTTCAACGCCATCCACGACCGGGGAGTACCCATGTCAAACGAAGCTCAGATCATGAAGCTTTTTATTGATAATGGCGTGAGTGAACGCAACTTCAAGCGCATCTTCAACTCGTTTGCTGTTGAGAGCAAAGTACGCAAAGCCAAAACAGTGCACACCAACTATGGCGTCAGATCAGTACCCAACATGGTCATCAATGGCACCTACCGCACCAATGCCGGATTGGCGGGCAACAATGTTAACGTCTTGAAAGTGGCCGATTACCTGATTAGCCAAGAACGTAAAAAGTAATCCGATAAAAGGCCTCCATGAAAGCAGCCGAACTGTTCATTAAGTGTTTGGAAAACGAGGGTGTTGAGTATATTTTCGGCATTCCAGGTGAAGAAAACCTGGATGTCATGGATGCCCTGCTCGATTCAAAGATCCAGTTTATCACTTGCCGACATGAACAGGGGGCCGCGTTTATGGCCGACGTTTATGGTCGTTTAACCGGGCGTGCTGGCGTCTGCATGGCAACATTGGGGCCCGGTGCAACCAATTTGGTGACCGGGGTTGCCGATGCCAACATGGATCATGCACCGGTTGTGGCAATCGCCGGGCAGGCCCCGACCTATCGTTTGCATAAAGAGTCCCATCAGGTACTGGATCTAAACAAGATTTTTCAGCCCATTACCAAATATTCCAGTCAAATATTAGAAGCAGAAACCATCCCTGAAGTGGTGCGTAAAGCGTTCAAGCTTTCACAGGCAGAAAAGAGCGGCGCAACCTTCATTGAATTCCCTGAAAACATTGCCAAGCTGAGCACTAATGCCCGGCCACTTCGGGTGAAACTGCCATCATCCCCCGAACCGGCAATGGAACGGGTAGAGAAAGCAATTGAGGTAATCTCTCACGCCAAAAACCCGATCATCCTGGCGGGTAATGGTGTTATTCGAGCCAATGCATCGTCACAATTAGCGACATTTGCAGAACAGCTTAATATCCCGGTTGCCAATACATTCATGGCAAAAGGGGTGATCCCCTTCAACCACCCGATGGCACTGGGTAGCGTCGGACTTCAAGCACAGGACCACGTTCACTTTGGCTTTGCCAAAGCCGATGTCATTATCTGCATTGGCTATGACCTGGTGGAATATCACCCCCACCTTTGGCACCCAAGCAACGACCGCACGGTTATCCACATTGATTCCAGCCCAGCCGAAGTCGATGGCAACTACACCATCGAGGTAGGTGTCGTGGGTGACATCAAACACAGCCTGGCACGCATTGCGAAGCGGGTACCGCCCCGTGATGACCACCCGCTTCGCCCCCTGCGAAAAGCCCTGATCAATGAGATGAATCAACACGCTCGGGATGAGAGCCTGCCACTTAAACCACAAAAATTGATCTGGGATCTACGCACCGCCCTACCCCTTCAAGACACCGTCATCTGCGACGTGGGTGCCCACAAAATGTGGATGGCCAGAATGTTTCGTTGTGAACACCCCAACACCTGCATCATCTCCAACGGCTTTGCCAGCATGGGCATCGCGGTACCCGGTGCCATCGCCGCCAAACTCGCCAACCCAGAACGCAAAGTGGTTGCGGTCACTGGCGATGCCGGATTTTTAATGAACTCCCAAGAGATCGAAACAGCAATGCGCCTGGGTATCGCCATGGTGATTCTGATTTGGAATGATAGCGCTTATGGCCTGATCGAATGGAAGCAGCTAAACCAGTTTGGCCGCACCTCCCATGTCCACTTCAACAATCCAGATTTCGTTAAATATGCCGAAGCGTTTGGTGCAAAAGGGTATCGAATTGAGTCAGCTGACCAATTGGTTCCTACATTAAAACGGGCACTTGCCGACAACACAGTCACGATTATTGACTGCCCGGTCGACTACAGTGAAAACATCAAACTGACCGAAAAACTGGGGGAGATGGTAAGCCCCTTCTAGTGCATTCTATTCGGCACACTACACCAGGGAGCCCAGCACCATGCAAGATGATGAAAGCCAAGCACTGCAGTGGAAGAAAAAATATTTTTCAGCGCTGGAAAAGCTGGAACAGGTAGAGCAAAAATCGGCCGACGATGACGCCCTGCTTCGTCGCAGCCTATCACGCCTCAGCCTTGCCCTTGACGGCTTTGATGGCCCGCTGGACAAACAGCTGGATAAGCTGCGCAATGATATTCGCAGCGGACGAAAGCCACTCCACATCGGCCAGCTCAGTGAAGAGATCAGCGAACGAGGTCAGGCGGTCAGCCAACAACAGCAGTCACAACCTAAAAATCAGCTACTACTACTGACCCTACTGGATAAACTCACCCTCCCCAGCGCTCTCAACAAACAAAAAACCACACTCTGTCGTGAACTCAACCACAAACACGCAGGCCAGCAGATTAATGCACACATCGATACATTGGCTATTTTGCTACGTGCCGCACAAAGTGCCAACAAAACCAATGATGTGGCAGCCACAGAGACACCCCAGCAGGCTGTCGAAACACCGAAAGCAAAAAAAGAGAGCTCAGAAGCTGGTTTTTTATCTCGCCTGTTCAGTGGTGATGAGAAGAAAAAAACAGAGGATACAAACACTCAAACAACCACCCGCACCCAACCGCTTCAACAGCTGCTCAGTGAAGTGTCACTGCCCAGCCCCTACTCTGAACAGCTGGACGACCTCAATGCCAAACTCGACAACTCAGTTGATGAAGCTGATTTAACTCATTTCGTCAGCAAATTGGCAAAGCTGCTCAGTGCACCGCCCGAAGAGCGCAAAAGTGCAAGCAGCGAAGAGGCAGAGACAACACCCCCTCAGGGTGAAACGGCCCGTGAGGTTTTACTGCAACTTTTGGATCGCATCACCCTGGTTGACCCTTATGCCCAACAACTTGAGGCACTGCGTGAAGAGATATCAGGCAAAGAAGAGAGCCAACTCGATTTTAGTCAAATTCTGGAATCACTGGCCACTCTAATCAGCCACGCCCAATCACTGAGCCAAAGTGAAAAACAAGCGCTCGAAGGCTTCTTACTCAACATCACCGACACTCTCGACCAGATCGACAGCAATATCCGTGGCACACAAATACATCAACTGCGCCAGAGTGGAGAGCAACTTGATAGCGCGGTCAAAAGTCAGGTAAGTGATATACAAACATCAGTACTTGAAATGAATAACCTGGCAGAACTAAAGCAGTGTATTCAATCGCGCCTCCAAACCATCAACCAGCACCTAGATACCTTTAGAGAAGAGAACGAAGAGCACTACCAGCAAATGGAGCAAGCGGTGGAGTCTCTGGCCGACCAAGTCATCAAGATTGAATCCGAATCAGACAGCCTGCGCAAATCTCTCGAAGAACAACGTAACAAAGCCACAAAAGATCCACTGACCGGCATCAGCAACCGACTCGCTTATGATGAGTTTATGCCGAACGAATACAGCCGTTGGCAGCGATTTCAGCACCACCTCACGCTGATTATCTGGGATATAGACCACTTCAAACGTGTTAACGATAACTTTGGCCACCAGGCGGGGGACAAGGCACTCACCATCGTCGCCAAACTATTGAAAAGCAAGCTACGCAAGGTGGATCATCTGGCACGTTTTGGTGGTGAAGAGTTTGTCTCACTACTGCCAGAGACAGAGATAGAGTCGGCACTGATGGTGGCCAATAAATTACGCAACGTGATTGCTGAAACTGACTTTCACTTCAGTGATCAAACCGTGCCACTCACCATCTCCTGCGGCTTGGCACAATTCCATGAGGGTGATACGCCTGAAACGGTATTCCAACGGGCCGATGCGGCACTCTATCAAGCCAAGGCAGCAGGGCGCAACCAATGCCAGACAGAAGCCGAAATCGAAACCCCGACACTGGGTGGGCACGACAACTCACCGGCCACAAAATAGACAAGCTATCACTCTGGGCTCGAGCGGGAGAGCGTCATCTTAGGCTTACCATGCGAATCAACCACCTGGACGCCCTCATAGGTTTGGCGTTTTAACGCCAAAACCAAGCAAGGTTCAGTCACCACCTGCGCCACCATCATATCCGCCGGGGGGCTGTTCCAAGCCACTTGAAGCGACACCACACCATCAACCAGTGGAGCCGTTGTGCTTAACAACGTTAACGAGTAACCGGCACTACTCTGCTGCCCCATGCTGATCAATAACAGATGGTGATTATCATCAGCAAAACGCTGATAAATATCACCTCGCGACAACCACCGCACCCCCATCTCAGTATCGCCACAACGAGCGCCCGCCGTCAGTGACTCAACCTCAACCTGTGGAGGAAGCCGGTCACCGGCAGTCACCGAAAAAGTGACCAGCAGCACCATAACCATACTGAGCCATCTGATCATTTCACCAGCCACCGCTTTACTTCATCCTCTTGTGGTAAACCATCCTCCACCACCTTGGCAGAGATTGATGAAAGCGTTAACCCAATGCCCACACTGAAATCGAGATGACTCATTGAGCGGTTAATCAGCAATAGATCTATATCACTGTAGAGGGGGTATCCACCACAACTTTCACCCCGGTCACAAAGGGAAGAATCCTTATCTGAATCACTACCCGCCAAAATCTCGTAGCGGCCTGCTTTAACTCCACCAAACCGATAGTGGTATTGGCCATCACGTGCCGCCAGCGCCACAACATAAGCACTGCTATTACTATTTTCGGCAAACAGGGCTACATAGATATAACCAGCATCAGCCGTCATACTCGGTGTTAAGCGTTGCGCGGTGACCGGTATAATAAAAGAACCGCCATCCACACTGCTGTTAAAGGTAATTGTTGCGCTGTAATTAGCATCTACAGAGAACAACTGGCGGTCAATTGTTGCAACGTAACGTCCTAACCCTTGGGCATCCGTGGTACATACCCCTTGCAACCGCTGGCAATCAACCGACAACCAGGCCTCACTGCTGGCTGGTGAATTAATACTTGGCTCCCCATCACCCAAATTTCTCACGTCAAATATCAACGACTCCTCAGTCAGTCCAAAATTGAGACGGCCCGGGCTAGCATAGAGCAGCGGTTCTTGATTACCACTCGCTGTTCTCGCCTCTACCACTGCTTTATAGGCATCAATCAGACCATAACCAAACGAGTCATCGCGGCCATTTGCGCCAATATCTGTAGTCAGTCGACCTGACTGTAACCAGGCATCAAACATATCCGTTGTCATGGCGGGATAAATGGTTTTCATTAGCGCCACCACACCCGCCACATGGGGTGAGGCCATTGAAGTGCCTTGCAGATAGATGTAATTATGCTCAACACCGCCATCCACCACACTACCCGCCGTACTCAGTATGCCATCAGGGGAGCCGTCCCGGTCAAAATCGGCGCGGGTATTACCACCCGGTGCAGCAATATCAATATAAGCACCATAATTGGAATAAGGTGCCAACTGTTTATCGGCACCCACCGCACTCACCGAGACCACACCCGCCATCGATGCCGGGTAGAAAGGAGCTGAACTGCCATCGTTACCTGCTGCCGCAACAACGATGATACCGTTATCCACCGCAGCGGCGATTGCCGCCTCCAGCACCCCACTTCGAGCCGAACCACCAAGGCTCAGATTAATCACACTCGCCACATCATCGCCACTCAATTGAATGCCCGAATCATTTGGCAAACCCGCCGCGTAATAAATCGCCTGTGTAATATCGTAAGAGCTTCCCCCCATGGCCCCTAGTACCCTTAGCGGCATCAATTTAACCGGCCAGTCGCCTGCCACCCCGGCGACACCCAGAGAGTTGTTACTTTTAGCCGCAATAGTGCCCGCCACATGGGCCCCATGAAAAACATAATAATCGCTGCCATCGTGCTCATCGGTCGGATCCGCATCCAGGCCATCCCCGTCACCCGAGTTAGCCACACTACTCACAAAGTCATAACCCGTCGCCAGCTGCTGCCCCTGCAAATCGGGGTGATCGGGGAGTGTACCGCTATCAATCACCGCCACCACCACCGGCTGGGTTCCAGGGAGCAGGTCCCAGGCACTGTCGAGATGGATTAACGGGTAGTGCCATTGACGAGCATAATACTCATCATTAGCCAGTGCCGTGGTTTGATAAATGTAGTTAGGCTCCGCAAATGCAACCAGAGGGTTGCTCACCAATGATTTGATCATGTAGAGCGTTTCACGCTTACGCTGTTGAGAGAGCGTCATACCACCAACCACCGGTGGAACACCCAAGCTTTTCAGTGATGACACCCGCGCCCCAAGCTCATCAGGCAAGTGCCATAACTGGACATTTTTCTCGGTACCACGCCGCACCTTTAAGCCGTGCTTATTGGTCATCACACTGGAGGCTGCTACAACATCCGCCTCCTTCAAGGTAACAACCACCTCGCCTTCAACAAATTCACTGTTGCTGGAAAAGCCCTGTTTTACTGCCAGGTTACTGGCACCGATATTCAGAATGTAATTAGAAGCACCGGTATGTGCATTGACACGAATATAGTAGAGACCGGCATCAGCAACCGTCACCTGCTCTGTCGACGTAACGCCTAAGGAGTCATCAACCAGTTGCTGCTGGGCGTCATAAACCACCAGATCCAGATCATTAGCAGAAGACCAGTCAGAGATAGTCAACGTGATCGTCTGCCCGGCAATCAGATCCACCCGAAAGTAGTCATCGCGATCACCACTCAGAAATGAGCGCCCCTCGTTACCAGCACTGACAATATTGACATACCCGGCCAAGTTCAGTGGATTACCAACAACCTGAGCGATCAGAAAATTATCATTTGGTAAGTAGGGTGCCCGAAAATCATTAACATCACTGTCAATCATGGAGCTGTCAGCTGCGGTAATCACACCGCTGACGGTATACCTTTCATCGTCATCGTCATCTTTATCGACACAGGAGACCAGCAACAGGATTGCAACAACAGCACCCAGGTAGAGCTCTAAATTTCGTATTTTAAAAAGCAACATAGCTACCTTTGGTAATATCTCTCGAACCAACTATAAGCCATGCCCTTCTATGGAGCAAAAAAAAGGCCCCGCTGTTACCAGCAGGGCCTCTCTCGCATTGAAACGATAGGGGGGGAGGCTTACATCATGCCGCCCATGCCACCCATTCCGCCCATGCCACCCATATCAGGGGCAGCCGCACCACCTTCAGCAGGCTTGTCGGCAATCATCGCCTCAGTTGTGATCATCAGACCCGCAACCGATGCCGCATTTTGCAATGCAGTACGTGTGACCTTAGTGGGATCCAGGATACCCATCTCAATCATGTCACCGTATTCAGAGGTCGCCGCATTAAAGCCAAAGTTACCTTTGCCTTCAGAGACCTTGTTGATGATCACAGAAGCTTCTTCGCCTGCATTGCTGGCGATTTGACGCATCGGCTCTTCCAACGCACGACGTGCGATAGCGATACCCACATCTTGATCGTGATTATCACCTTTCAGATCTTTCAGTCCATCAACAACACGAACCAGAGCAACACCACCACCGGCTACAACACCTTCCTGTACCGCCGCACGTGTGGCATGCAGTGCATCGTCTACACGATCTTTCTTCTCTTTCATTTCCATTTCAGTGGTCGCGCCAACCTTGATCACCGCAACACCACCAGCCAGCTTGGCAATACGCTCTTGCAGCTTCTCTTTATCGTACTCAGAGCTGGTATCAGCCAATTGAGTACGAATTTGAGTCACCCGGGCTTCGATAGCTGAAGACTGACCCGCACCATCAATGATGATGGTGGTATCTTTAGTGATCTGGATCTTCTTAGCGGTACCCAAATCTTCAACTGTTGCTTTTTCCAGAGTCAAGCCAACTTCTTCGGCAATCACTGTTGCACCGGTCAAAGTTGCAATATCTTCCAGCATCGCCTTACGACGATCACCAAAACCAGGCGCTTTAACCGCCGCAACCTTAACAATGCCGCGCATGTTATTAACCACCAGAGTTGCCAGTGCTTCGCCTTCAACATCTTCTGCAATGATCAGCAGTGGTCGACCCGCTTTAGCAGTACCTTCCAATACAGACAACAGATCACGAATATTAGAGACTTTCTTATCGTGAATCAGGATCAAGGGATTATCCATCTCCACACTCATGTTATCTTGATTGTTGATGAAATAGGGTGACAGGTAACCACGATCAAACTGCATACCTTCAACAACATCCAGCTCATTATCCAGACCGGAACCCTCTTCAACCGTAATAACACCCTCGTTGCCAACCTTCGTCATTGCTTCGGCAATAATGTCACCAATTGAGTGGTCAGAGTTTGCAGAGATAGTACCGACCTGGGCAATCGCCTTGCTATCTTCACACGGCTTGGAGATGTTTTTCAGTTCGGCAACTGCGGCAATCACTGCCTTGTCGATACCGCGCTTAAGATCCATCGGGTTCATGCCCGCTGCAACCGCTTTCATGCCTTCAGCCAGAATGCTCTGTGCCAGGACGGTTGCCGTGGTAGTTCCATCACCGGCTACATCATTAGTTTGTGAGGCAACCTCTTTTACCATCTGTGCGCCCATGTTTTCGAACTTATCTTCCAGTTCAATCTCTTTAGCAACAGATACGCCATCTTTAGTGATAGTCGGTGCACCGAAGCCGCGCTCCAGTACTACATTACGACCTTTAGGACCCAGCGTTACTTTTACAGCATCTGCCAGAATGTTTACGCCATCAACCATGCGGCCGCGAGCATCAGAACCAAAACGTACGTCTTTAGCCATTGTTCTCTATTCCTTAAATTCTATATATTGAATAAGTTGGTGGATCGAAGCAGTTAAGCTTCAATAACCGCGATAATATCGTCTTCGCGCATGACCAAGAGAGTCTCTTCATCAACCTTCACTTCTGAGCCGGAGAACTTGCCGAAATAGACAGAGTCTCCAACCTTGACACTCATTGCACGAGTTTCGCCATTCTCAAGTGCTTTACCAGGCCCTGTTGCAACAATCTCACCTTGAGATGGCTTTTCAGTTGCACTACCGGGCAATACGATACCACCCGCTGAGGTGGTTTCTTCTTCTACACGACGAATTACAACGCGGTCATACAATGGACGAATGCTGCTCATTGTTAGAGTTCTCCAAAATAAATAAATGTTAATCAACTAAATTATCGACATCAGCAAGAGACTGGTGTCGGTTTAAAATCCATAAGACAAGTTATACTCCAGTACACTATCAAAGCTATTTTGACGGTGTACGAGTCTTGCGAGAGCAATAATAGGGACACTTAAAGAAAATTCAAGGGTAACTATTCAGCTTACCCCTCTAAAGCCCGCCATTTCGGTGATAAAAAATGATCATTTACCCCTGCAAATTTACATTTTTCTCAATCATCGTCACGGCGTTGAAAGTCGCCTTCGATGGTTCTGCCCCGTTCCGGGCGTGATGAGCCATCAGATCGCCCGGCACTGAAACCACCCATAATAACCCGCTGCATCAGCAGACGAATACCCCAGCGGCGAAGCGGTGGGACCAGACAGAGAAAGCCGATCGTATCGGTGAAAAAGCCCGGGGTTAGCAGCAGCGCACCGGAAAAGAGCAGCACCACCCCCTCCGTCATCGCCATGGCCGGTATCTGCCCCTGGCCCATCTCATCCTGCACCCGCTTAAGGGTCGCAAATCCTTGCTGGCGCAACAACAGTGCCCCCAGAACAGCGGTAAAAACCACTAACAGAATAGTTGGCATCACACCAATCAACCCACCCACTGTAATCAGTAGGTAAATTTCTACTATTGGCACCACCAAAAAGAGCAAAAAAAGTATTCGGAAAGGAGTCATTGTCTCTCACTCAGTGACAAAAGCCCGGGCAACAGGTTATCTTTACCTATCGCATTCAGGAACCGATATGCCCACTGAATATCAAATCGTGTTAAACACCTGCCCCGACCAAGCCAGTGCAGAGCAACTCGCCCACGCGCTGATCAACCAGGGCATCGCCGCCTGTGTTAGCATGGTACCAGAAGTTCGTTCATTTTACCGCTGGCAGGGCAAGGTCGAATCGAGCCAGGAAATCCTGTTATTAATAAAGAGCGACAAAGCACATTATCATTCAATCCAGAAGTTGATCCTTGAGCAGCACCCTTATGAACTTCCTGAGATCATTGCAGTCCCAATTGATCACGGTTTTGGCGACTATTTCAACTGGATCAACAGCAATTTGAGCACCCACAATGACCCTGATTAGATCACTATTTATCACCCTGTTCTTGATGCTGAGTGTTGCCACCCCGGCGCAAGCAGGGCTGGGCGATACCTTTCGCGACCTGGGCTCCACCCTGGGGCTAGGCAGCAGCCAGCCGGAATTCCTCGATCCGGAAGATGCCTTTTTCTACAGTGCTGAGATCATCGACAGCCACACCATCCGCGCCAACTTCGACATTGTTGATGACTACTACTTATATAAAGATAAGTTCGAATTCACCATTGAAGATGCCGAAGGCATCACCATTGTCAGCGCAATCGGCAGCAAGGGCAAAGAAAAGGATGATGAGTTTTTCGGCCTGATGGAGGTCTACTACGGCAAGGCCAGCTTCACCATCAACCTACAACACACTCTCCAAAATGAGACATCGATTACCCTGGTCGCACGTTACCAGGGGTGTGCAGATGCCGGGCTTTGCTACCCACCGGTCAGCAGCCGCATCGACCTTTTACTACCCGCCAGTGATGGCACCACCCCCGACAGAGTTACATCACCACTAAATAATAGCGCCCCCTTACTCTCAGAGCAGGATCAGCTTGCCAATGACTTAGCCAACAGCTCGGTCTGGCTCACCATCGCCACCTTCTTCGGACTGGGCCTGCTGCTGGCGTTTACCCCCTGCGTATTCCCGATGATACCGATTCTCTCTAGCATCATCGTAGGTCAGGGCGAGCAGATCACCACCCGCCGTGCATTCACCCTCTCACTGGTCTATGTACTGGCAATGGCGCTCACCTATACTATTGCCGGTGTCTTTGCCGGCATGTTTGGCGAAAACCTGCAAATCATGCTGCAAAATGTTTGGGTACTGGGCAGCTTCAGCATCGTCTTTATTGCACTTGCCATGTCGATGTTTGGCTTCTACGAACTACAGCTTCCCAACGCACTACAGAGCAAAATTTCTGAGATGAGTAGCAGCCAACAAAAGGGCACCCTGGTGGGCACCGCCATCATGGGCTTTCTCTCTGCACTCATTGTTGGCCCCTGCGTGGCACCACCCTTGGCTGGTGCATTGATCTACATTGGTCAATCAGGCGATGCCCTACTGGGTGGCATGGCACTGTTTGCCCTGAGCATGGGCATGGGTATTCCACTATTGGCGATAGGTGCCTCTGCCGGCAAGCTACTGCCCCGTGCTGGTGACTGGATGAACAACATCAAAGCGGTATTTGGTGTCATGCTGCTGGCAGTAGCGATCTGGATGCTGGAGCGCATTATCCCCGCCTCTACCACACTGGCGCTATGGGCGGTTCTGTTGATTGGCTCATCCATCTACCTGGGCGCACTCGAACCCGTCGGCATCAGTGGCAGTGGCTGGAAAAAGCTATGGAAAGGGCTTGGGCTCATCCTGCTCATCTACGGCTCGCTACTATTAATTGGTGCAGCCAGCGGCGCAAAAGACCCGCTACAACCACTGCAAGGGATCAGCTTGACGGCCAGTGGTTCATCATCGCAATCTGATAAGTTGAGCTTCAAAATAGTTAAATCCGAAGAAGATCTACAACGGGAACTGGCCTTCGCCAAGCAAAACAATCAGCCGGTGATGCTCGACTTCTATGCCGACTGGTGCATCTCATGCAAAGAGATGGAGCGCTACACCTTCAGCGATCCACAGGTCAAAGCAGCACTCAGCGGCTTTCATCTATTGAAAGCCGACGTGACCGCCAATGATGCAGATGACAAAGCCCTGTTAAGGCGCTTTGAGCTGATTGGCCCACCATCGATTATCTTTTATGACCGCAATGGACAAGAGCAGCGCAACCTTCGTTTAGTGGGTTTCATGGAAGCCACTTCATTCCGTCAACATGCGGAACTAGTGCGTTAAACCCACAAACAGAGCGCGAACATCCCTTATCTGCAGCGATCTCTCTGTTTTTGTGTGATCCAGATAGACATCCTCCCACTTATCGCTGATAATATTAACCATCAAATTGGTGCACCACCCAGCACTACCATGCTGGCAAATAAAATCAATACACTTAAGCGAAGTTCAAGGCATTTATGGCAAAAATCCTGGTACTTAACGGCCCGAATCTCAATATGCTGGGTGCTCGTGAACCCAAGCACTACGGCCATCTGACGTTAGCCCAAATCCAACAACAGTTGGAGCAACAGGCGCAACAACTCAGCCACTCGCTAGACTTTTTCCAAAGCAATGCCGAACACGCCTTGGTAGAGCGCATTCATCAAGCATTCCACGACCAAGTAAACTTCATTATCATCAACCCTGCCGCCTTCACCCACACCAGCATCGCGCTGCGGGATGCGCTGTCAGCGGTTGCGATTCCGTTCATTGAAGTTCATCTCTCCAACGTGCATGCACGGGAGAAATTTCGTCACCACTCCTACCTCTCGGATCACGCCATTGGCGTAATCTGTGGCCTAGGTGACCAAGGTTACGACTTTGCCCTACAGGCAGCCAATAAACACCTAACCAACACAGGTTCGTAAGATCATGGATATACGTAAAATAAAAAAACTCATTGAACTTCTGGAAGAGTCTGATATTGCCGAAATCGAAATAATTGAAGGCGAAGAGTCACTTCGCATCAGCCGAGGCACTCAAACCATCGTTCAAACCGTACCTGCAGCGGCAATCGCCACACCAGCACCGGCAGCCACCGTCACAACTGAAGCAGCGGTTGAGCCAGAAATATCTGGCGATCAAGTGACCTCGCCCATGGTTGGCACCTTCTATCGCTCATCATCACCAGGGGCAAAGCCATTTGTTGAAGTGGGCCAATCGGTGAGTGCTGGTGAGACCATCTGTATTATTGAGGCGATGAAACTACTCAACCAGATCGAAGCCGATAAAGATGGCACCATCAAAGCGATTCTTGCTGAAAACGGGCAACCTGTTGAGTATGGACAGCCGATTTTCATCATTGAATAACTGATTAACGACTAACCGGGCTTATCCATGTTTGATAAAATAGTAATTGCTAACCGAGGCGAAATTGCACTGCGCATTCTTCGCGCCTGTCGTGAAATGGGCATCCAAACCGTCGCGGTTCACTCCGAAGCAGATCGAGACCTGAAGCACGTTCGTCTGGCAGATGAATCGATCTGCATCGGCCCGGCCTCATCAACGGACAGCTACCTCAAAGTGCCCGCACTGATCAGCGCCGCCGAAATTACCGATGCCCAGGCGATTCACCCAGGTTACGGTTTCCTCTCTGAAAATGCCGACTTTGCCGAACGAGTCGAAGACAGCGGCTTTGTCTTCATCGGCCCCAAAGCCGAAACCATCCGCATCATGGGAGACAAGGTAGAAGCGATCAAAGCGATGGTCGAGGCAGGAGTACCCACCGTACCCGGTTCCGGCGGCCCACTGGGCGACAATGCCGATGAAAACCTGCGCATCGCCAAAAAAATCGGCTACCCGGTCATCATCAAGGCCGCCGGTGGTGGTGGTGGTCGCGGCATGCGCGTAGTACACAGCGAATCAAACCTGCTCGACGCCATCTCCCTGACCAAAACAGAAGCCGGTACTGTTTTTGGCAACGACATGGTCTACATGGAGAAGTTTTTGGAAACCCCCCGCCACATCGAATTCCAGATGCTGGCAGATACACACGGCAATGCGATCCACCTCTGTGAACGTGACTGCTCGATACAGCGCCGCCATCAAAAAGTGATCGAAGAGGCCCCGGCTATTGGCATCAGCGATGAACAGCGCCAACGCATCGGTGCCCGCTGTGCCCAAGCCTGCATTGACATCGGCTACCGTGGCGCAGGCACCTTTGAATTTCTCTATGAAAATGGCGAATTTTACTTCATCGAAATGAACACCCGCATTCAGGTTGAACACCCCGTCACCGAAATGATCACCGGCGTTGACCTGATCAAAGAACAGATTCGTATCGCCGCAGGTGAAAAACTCTCCCACAAACAAGACGATATAAAAATCAACGGTCATGCAATTGAGTGCCGCATCAATGCCGAAGACCCCGACAACTTCATGCCATCACCCGGGAAAATCACCGCCTACCACGCCCCAGGCGGGCTAGGCGTGCGTGTCGACTCCCACATCTATGCCGGTTACAGCGTTCCACCACACTACGACTCCATGATTGGCAAACTGATCACCCACGGTGAAAACCGTGAAGTAGCACTCGCACGCATGCGAACCGCACTCAGTGAAATGGTCATAGAAGGCATTAAATGCAATATTCCGCTGCAACAACGCATTCTCGATGACAGCAACTTCATGACCGGTGGAACCAACATTCACTACCTGGAGAAAAAACTGGGCCTGTAAACAAGTGAGCCCCCGTGATCCACTCTGAATCACCCCCCCCAACAGAAGAGCAACCAATGCCTTGGATACAGCTAAAAATTGACACCAACAACGACTTGGCTGAACCCATATCAGAAACATTAAGTGACTTGGCAGCCCTTGCCGTTACGCTGGAAGACCGTGCCGACCAGCCGATCTTCGAACCCGCACTGGGCACCACACCACTATGGAAAGAGGTCTGCGTGGTAGGGCTTTTCGATGCAGAGACCGCCATCGAACCCATTACTAACCAACTGGAAAAAGCCTTTGGCCCACTGCAATGGAGTGCCGAACCACTGGAAGATCGTGACTGGATACGAGAGTGGATGGACAGCTTCGAGCCGACTCGCTTCGGTCAACGCCTGTGGATAGTACCCAGCTGGCACAGCGCACCCAATGAAAATGACATTAACCTGCAACTGGATCCCGGCCTCGCCTTCGGCACCGGCACCCACCCCACAACCGCACTCTGCTTGGAGTGGCTGGATGCCAACCCACCCAAAAACCACACCGTCATCGACTACGGCTGCGGCTCTGGCATACTGGGAATAGCCGCACTAAAACTGGGTGCCACACACTGCACCGGTGTAGACACCGATCCCCAGGCACTGGAAGCAAGCCACAACAATGCTGAAAAAAACAGTGTCGCCGACAAACTGCAACTCCAGCTGCCTGAGCAAGCCCACATCGAAGCTGCCGACTTGGTTCTGGCCAACATCCTCGCCAACCCACTTATCGGCCTGGTAGAAAAGCTCGCCAGCCTGACAAAACAAGGGGGCAGAATTATCCTCTCAGGCATTCTGGCCGAACAAGCACAACAAGTCAGTGATGCCTACAGCCCCTACTTCGAAATGGCAGACCCAGTACAACAAGAAGATTGGATTCGTTTAGATGGCATACGCAAATAAGCCATTGTAAAACCAGTGTAGTGTATTGAATAGATTGGGGGTTTAGAGAATCACAAATTTGTCACAACAAGGCAGCATTTGCAGGAAATGTCAGTACCTTTTCAAGAATGCTAACGCGGTTGTGGCGAATTTGTGACTCTCCCTTCGGGCAAAAGGCTAATAAGCCATCTGCGTTGTTGCACATTCTCGGCGTAGGCTCACTATGCCTTCGAACATGCGCCTAGCATCTGGCTTATTAGTCTTTTGCTAAATCACCAATCTGTTCAATACACTACACTAGAAATGGAGCTATCGATGTTTACCCGCTGCCCACACTGTCAAACCACCTACCGGGTTCACCCCGAACAGCTCAGTAGTGCCAATGGTTTAGTACGTTGCGGCCAATGTGACGGTGTATTCCAATCCCTCGATCACCTGTTTGAGATAGAGCGCCCCAGCTACCCCACCACCACACCCGAAGAGCCTGAAACAGAAAGGACAGAAGGCGATAGCCAATCAATACCAGAAACAACAGAAACAACAGAAACAACAAAAACAACAGAAACAACAGAAACAACAGAATATGATAGCGCGCCCCAAAGTGCTGAAATAATCCAGGAGCCGCAGGAGCCGCAGGAGCCGCAGGAGCCGCAGGAGCCGCAGGAGCCGCAGGAGCCGCAGGAGCCGCAGGAGCCGCAGGAGCCGCAGGAGCCGCAGGAGCCGCAGGAG